>OLSC01000011.1_pt1 | contig 271562 bp, 214 predicted proteins | sample 1672881 | NCBI WGS metagenome assembly OLSC01 (sample SAMEA3136733, study PRJEB25190) | human gut metagenome | biome: human gut; feature: human-associated habitat; material: faeces | place: Austria | collected 2013 | reverse complement strand
CGCCACTGGTGTTCCTCCTAATATCTACGCATTTCACCGCTACACTAGGAATTCCGCTTACCTCTCCGGCACTCCAGCCAAACAGTTTCCAAAGCAGTCCCGGCGTTAAGCACCGGGCTTTCACTTCAGACTTGCCTTGCCGTCTACGCTCCCTTTACACCCAGTAAATCCGGATAACGCTTGCCCCCTACGTATTACCGCGGCTGCTGGCACGTAGTTAGCCGGGGCTTCTTAGTCAGGTACCGTCATTTTCTTCCCTGCTGATAGAGCTTTACATACCGAAATACTTCTTCACTCACGCGGCGTCGCTGCATCAGGGTTTCCCCCATTGTGCAATATTCCCCACTGCTGCCTCCCGTAGGAGTTTGGGCCGTGTCTCAGTCCCAATGTGGCCGTTCACCCTCTCAGGCCGGCTACTGATCGTCGCTTTGGTGGGCCGTTACCCCGCCAACTGGCTAATCAGACGCGGGTCCATCTCACACCACCGGAGTTTTTCACACTGTTCCATGCGGAACCGTGCGCTTATGCGGTATTAGCAGCTATTTCTAACTGTTATCCCCCAGTGTGAGGCAGGTTACCCACGCGTTACTCACCCGTCCGCCACTAAGCTGTTTTAAATCCATCCGAAAACTTCATCAAAGCAGCTCCGTTCGACTTGCATGTGTTAGGCACGCCGCCAGCGTTCATCCTGAGCCAGGATCAAACTCTCATGTTTAAGTTTGTCCGGTCAAAATCAGTCTGGCTAATTTTACCGTTCTACTGTTGTTTTAGGTTTTTGTTCTCTGAAATTTCTCTCAGAACTTTTTGTTCTGTTTGGAATTTTCAGGGTTGCATTACTGTTTATTTGTCAAGGTGCTGTTCTTCTTATTGGAAGTATTTCCAGAAGAACTTTCGTTCCTGTCGCTCAGACAGCTTATTGAGTTTATCATAAGCAGTTCTGTTTGTCAAGAACTTTTTTCATTTTATTTTCAAGCTTCTTTCGAAACCCGGTTGCTTATCACTCGCAGCAACAGTTCATTATTTTATCAGAACTTTCTGTTCATGTCAAGCAGTTTTTTATTTTTTTGAATTTCTTTTCAGAAATCCGTGTTGCTTTCGTTCGCCGCAACAGTCATAAAGTTTATCAGGACTATTTGTCGATGTCAAGCACTTTTTGAACTTTTTTAGAAGTTCATGTTGCAGCCGTTTGCCGCAACAGATAGATATTTTATCAGCGTTTTTCTGTTCTGTCAACAGCTTTTTAAAACTTTTTTTTACCAGGCGTAAACGCAAGGTTACTGTCTACAGATTTTCCTGCAGGCATGGAAGCTGCATCCGGAAAACTACGAATGAAATAGAACAACATAGAAAAACGCCCGCAAAAAGCGGGATTACTACCAGCTTCCTGCAGACGTTTTCTACTATGGCAGCGATTCCAGATATCCTTCTGGCAAGCTGCTGCTTTAATGGTTCATATTTCTCTTAATGACCTTCAGACGTGTAAACTCCTCACGTTCTTTTTCTTCGAGGGCGTTGCTGATATCCTTTACGAGAATCGTATAAGATGGAATCGTTATATTTTTCAGGGCGTTTGCACGCTTCTGCGTCTTGCGGATATTCATTGCAAGACGGTAGGCGGAGTTTTCCACCATGGACAGGCGGACGGTCAGCTCCTTTACCTTTAAAAAGCTTTCCCGGGCAGCATCCACCGACTCACTGGAATTATAAAAGCCGTAATAGGGGATTTTTTTCTCCTCCTCGCAGCTTACCAGCGGGATCTCTGTGCCCATGATGCTTCTTGTTTTGATACGCACAGAATCCTCTGCAGGAATCGCCTTTGCAATTTCCTGCACAGAATGAATGCCCACCTCTATATTTGCCTGCTGAAGCGCCTGGTATGCCTCCGTAAACGTAGCGTCAATCTCTGATTGGATCGTTTTCGCCTCTTCGATCAGATTCATCAGCTCCCGGATCAGGATATTCCGTTTTTTATCCATCAGCTCATAGCCCTGCTTTGCAAGCGTCAGGGAGTTTTTCGCCAGCATCAGGTTACCTTTTGTGGGAAATGCGTTTGTATTCATAGATAACGCTCCTTATTCCAGTACACGACCCTGTTTGTCATAATACTCGTCCAGGATCTTTGTATCCACACGATCCAGTTCTTCTCTGGGCAGCATGCGCAAAAGGCTCCAGCCGATCTCCAGGGTATCGATAATGGTTCTGTTTTCATCCTCCCGCTGACCGACGAAGTATTTCTCGAACTTTTTACCGAATGCCAGGTATTTTTTATCCAGCGCAGACAACTCATCTTCACCGATAACGCTCGCCAGTGCTCTCGCATCGCCCACCTTTGCGTAAGAAGAAAACAGCTGGTTTGCGACAGCCTGATGATCCGCTCTGGTATAGCCCTCACCGATACCATCCTTCATCAGACGGGACAGACTGGGCAGTACATTGACCGGAGGGTATACCCCTTGTCCATGCAGCGCACGATCCAAAACGATCTGCCCTTCTGTAATATAACCGGTCAGGTCGGGGATCGGGTGTGTGATATCATCGTTGGGCATGGTCAGAATCGGGATCTGCGTTACGGAACCGTCGATTCCTTCTACAATACCCGCACGTTCATAAATCGTCGCCAGCTCGGAATACAGATAACCCGGATACCCTTTTCTGGACGGGATTTCACCCTTACTCGAAGAAACCTCACGCATCGCCTCTGCAAAGGAGGTCATATCCGTCAGGATAACAAGGATGTGCATATGCTTCTCAAATGCCAGATATTCTGCTACCGTCAGCGCTACCTTGGGTGTGATCAGACGTTCTACAACCGGGTCATTTGCCAGGTTCAGGAACATGACAACGTGATCGGATACCCCGCTTTCCGCAAAGGTATGGCGGAAATATTCTGCAACATCATATTTTACACCCATCGCAGCAAATACAACTGCGAATTTCTCATCGGAGTTATCTCCCAGAGATGCCTGACGCACGATCTGTGCAGCCAGCTGGTCATGAGGCAGACCGTTTCCGGAGAAAATCGGCAGCTTCTGTCCGCGGATCAGGGTCGTCAGACCGTCGATCGCAGAAATACCGGTACGGATATAGTTACGGGGATATTCTCTGGATACCGGATTTAACGGTTTTCCGTTTACATCTGCATATTTTTCTGCTGCAACTTCACCAAGATTGTCGATCGGGGCACCGATACCGTTAAAGGTTCTGCCAAGGAGCTGATCCGTCAGCCCGATTTCCATCGGATGTCCAGTCAGTCTGGTATGGGTATTTTTTAAGGAAAGGTTATCTGTGCCTTCAAACACCTGTACAACCGCCTTGTCCTCGTTGATCTCTACGATACGGCCAAGCTTTTTTTCCTTACCGTCTGCAACGATCTCCACGATCTCATCATAAGCCGCGCCCTTGACACCCTCCAGCACGACGAAGGGGCCGTTGACACTGTTTAATCCCAAATATTCAATTGCCATCGTTTTTCCCTCCATTATGCATTGCGTGCAATCACGTCGTCGTAGAACTTGTCGATTGCTTTTTTGTAATCATCAAATTTGTCCAGTCGGTCATTTTCCACATCGTATTTAATGGAAATTACCCGGTCAAAAATTTTATCCTCCTTCAGCACGGACATGGGCATCCCCATGGATACCAGTGCTTTGGATTTCTCGTAAAGATACAGGATCGTCTCCATCATCTTCTGCTGCTTTGCAAGGGGCACAGACGTATCCTGCGGATGGAATGCGTTCTGCTGTAAAAAGCCCAGACGGATAACTCTGGCGATTTCCAGAGTCAGCTTCTGATCATCCGGCAGAACATCGCTGCCGATCAGCTTTACGATCTCCATCAGACTGCTTTCCTGGTTCAGGATCGCTACCATCTGATTTCTGTCATCAATAAAATCAGAGCCTACATTATCTGCATACCAGCTCGCCAGATCGGGCAGGTATTCGCTGTAGCTGGTCAGCCAGTTGATCGCAGGGAAATGACGGGAATATGCCAGGTTTTTATCCAGTCCCCAGAAGCAGCGCACGAAACGCTTCGTATTCTGGGTAACGGGCTCGGAAAAATCGCCGCCCTGCGGAGATACCGCACCGATGATCGTAACACTTCCTTCAGTTCCATTTAAGTTTTCTACCATACCGGCTCTTTCATAGAACGCAGACAGACGGCTCGCCAGATATGCCGGGAAGCCTTCCTCTGCCGGCATTTCTTCCAGACGTCCGGACAGCTCACGCAGTGCCTCTGCCCAACGGGAGGTGGAATCTGCCATGATCGCTACATGGTAGCCCATATCACGATAATACTCTGCCAGTGTCAGACCGGTGTAAATGCTCGCCTCACGGGCAGCCACCGGCATGTTGGAGGTATTGGCGATCAGAACGGTACGGTCCATCATGGGATTTCCGGACTTGGGGTCGATCAGCTTGGAGAAATCCTCCAGAACCTCCGTCATCTCGTTTCCTCGCTCACCGCAGCCGATATAAACGATCAGATCTGCATCAGACCATTTTGCGATTGCGTGCTGAGTCATGGTCTTACCGGTACCGAAGCCACCGGGGATCGCCGCTGTGCCGCCCTTTGCGATAGGGAACAGGGTATCCAGGATACGCTGTCCGGTTACAAGCGGGCGGGATGCCGGATGTCGTTTCTGATTCGGTCTGGGAATACGGATCGGCCATTTCTGGGTCATGGTCAGCTCTTTTACACTGTCATCCTTTAACAGCAGAGTTACGATCGTATCGTTGATCGTATACTCACCGTCCGGAACAACTGTTTCCACAATACCCTCCACGTCGGGAGGCACCATTACCTTATGCACAATGGCGGGAGTCTCCGGTACCTCTGCAATAATCGTACCGCCGGACACTCTGTCTCCGGGCTTTACACACAGCTTCGTCTGCCATTTCCTGTGAGTATCCAGAGAATCCATAGAGAAGCCTCTGTCGATATATTTACCGGATTTTTTCTCAATTTCGGCAAGGGGGCGCTCAATACCATCAAAGATATTGGACACGATGCCGGGTGCCAGGGTAACAGAAAGTGTTGCGCCCGTCGGATACAACAGCTCTCCGGGCTTTAAGCCGGAGGTCTCTTCAAATACCTGAATCGTCGCCAGCTCCGGAGAAAGACGAATCACTTCGCCGACCAGCTTTTCTTTGCCGACGTATACCATCTCGCTCATCTTTAAATCTGTCTTACCTTTGACAGTGACCAGCGGGCCGTTGATCCCATAAATGCTTAACGAGTTTTCCATCTAAGGCTCGCCTCCTTTCCATCAAAAGCTTCCTTCAGTTTCGTATCAAAAGACTGGTCGATCAGTATGCCGCGTTTGGAAATTACCGCACGCACGCCTCCGCCAAAGCTGTATTCGCTCACGGTAACGGCTACATTTGCGCCTGCAGAGATCGCGCTCTTATGGCAGATATCCTCCGGATCGATATAAACGGTCACGTCGTCTCCATCTGCAAATTTCACGATTTCACGCGCCTGATTTACCAGATATGTTTCATATGCACTGGTCGCCATATAGCGTTCCAGCTTTCCCTTTACTTCGGAAGAAAGCTTTTCATCCAACTCCCGCAGGAGCTTTCCGGTCTGTTCCCGGATCGTGATCTGTTCTGCTGCCAGATCTGCGTTCATCTGCTTCTTTAAGCTTTCTTCTTTTAACTTCAGTGCAAGCTCGGATTTGCGCAGGGCCGTCTCTTTGTAATCCTCATAGACCTTTTCCAGTCCCTGCTCATATTCTTGCATCTGTTTAGCATTTTCTGCATTGACCTTTTCTGTGGTCACATCCATAAAATGCTGCAGCTTTTCGTCTATTGTCATGGTCTCCTCCGAAATATCTCCTAAAGGATGCTGCGCCTATGCAGCTCTTTTTCAGATATTGATTCCGATCGCTTCATTCACATAAGATGTGATGAAATCCGGTGCACGGCCTGTGCCGTGTCTGTCCGGGATTTCCACAATCAGCGGTAACTTCCGCTCCAACCTGATATGATCGATGATATCCGGAAATTCCTTTCCGAATTTTTCCGTCAAAAGCAGGATGCCGATTTCCTTATCGGCAAGCACCTTGTCGATTTCTGCCTTCAGCTCCTGTTTCTCGTGGACCACCGCACCTTCTACTCCTGCCAGCCGCATTCCTGTCCAGGTATCAATGTTGTCGCTGATCAGATACATTTTCATTAAAGCTTACCAATGATCATGAAGGCGATGATCAGACCATACAGGCAGACACCTTCGGCCAGACCTACAAAGATCAGGGACTTACCGAGGATAGAGGAATCTTCACTGATTGCACCAAGTGCTGCGCTTGCTGCACTCGCTACGGCGATACCACCACCGATACAGGACATGCCGATGGAAAGCGCGGCTGCAATATAACCAAGGCCGGTTGCTGTGCTGCTTGCTGCAACTGCTGCAGTTTCAGCAGTCTCTGCTGCAAATGCGTTGCCGGAGAACATCATAACGCCGGTAAAAAGCATCAGTCCAAAGAACATTACGCCGTTTAATGCCAGGGTTGTTTTATATCTGTGCTTTGTCTGTTCCCCTTTTACAAATACACGGAACGGAACTGCGATACAAGCTACAAGTGCTGCGAATAATAAAACTTTTGTCATGACAAATGACCTCCTTAAATGTTTTCTTCCTTTGATAAATAGGGTTCAAATTTTCTGCCGTCCCCTTTGTAGAAGCGGCTGAAAAATTCATAATACTGTAAACGGAGTACCTGAATGCCTACGATCAGACCTTCCATACCCATTACGACCAGATTGCCGACGATCACAACGATCACGTTGGGCGCCTGTCCGTTTTCTGCGCCTGCCAGCATCATAACCACCTGCATCATCGCCGCATGGCTGACTGCAAATGCACCGATACGGACAAAGGACAGGGTGTTGGAAAAATAGCTTAAGCATACTTCAAATAATTCGAAGAAGCCCTGCACTACGAACATCACCGGTCCGTTTTCATCCTGATACTTTTTCTTTTCCACAAGGGCACTGAGCGGCTCCTTGCAGACGATGACCAAAAGCGGTACTACAAACATTACAACCAAAACACCTGCTGCCGGAATGGTATGTCCGGTCATGAACAGCATGATGACTGCAACAACTGCACCGTAAAATACAAAGCCAGCCAGTCCGTTCGTATCAAACAGTGCTTCTCCGGGCCTTTTCTCCCTGAGGGAATTGATCATATGGAAGATCATCGTCAGAAGAATCAGTCCCATACCGATGGTGATCGTCACAACAAATACGGTATTGAGTGTTCCGATCACCGGCAGATTCGTCATTGCCTCCGTCGGGCGCAGCCACAGCGCCGGGATCCAGTCCTCAAAGCCAAATACACTGCCATAGAGGAGTCCGAAAATTGTAGAGAAGAATCCGCAGCTCGAAAGAACTGCTGCCAGGTTGATCTTTTTAAAATGGTACAATAAATATCCGCCGATCAACAGCACCAGACCCTGTCCCGCATCACCGAACATTGCACCGAAGATAATCGAATAGGACAACGCCACGAACAGTGTCGGGTCAAATTCCTGATAGTTCGGCAGGCCATACATCTGGATAAACATTTCGAACGGCTTGATCAGCTTCGGGTTTTTCAGACGAGTCGGAGGGATTGAAACTCTTCTGTCCGGATTTTCTTCCAGTGTACAGAAAATATCCGGATCCTCTTCCAGCTCCTTTTTCAGCAGATCTGCCTCCTTGTTTTCCATCCATCCACAGAGGATGAAGAAGGTTTCGTTTTTCGCCTTGGTAAATGCCGCCAGCTTGCGGACATCAAACAGCTTGGATTCATACGCAAGGGTCTTGCTTGCAGCAGAGATCGATTCAGACATCCCATTTAATTCTTTTGCAAGCTCTGCTCTCACTGCTGTGATCTGCTGCTCCAGGGCATCTGTTTTTTCCTTTAATTCCCGACAGGCCTCATCAACGGTACCCTCATAGGCATCCTCCAGATGAATCCGTTCAAAATGGAGAGAAGCATAAATCGCATCCACCTTTTTGGCTTCTGCCGCCGGAACGAAATAAACGCCCCAAACATAATCCTCCGTCTCCTTGCATTTTTCAAAAATCGTGCAGGCATCGTCGTATGCGTAGGTTTTTAAACGCTCATAGTAGCCGACTGGAAGTCTGCCGAAACGGAATCTTACTTCTTTAAAGTGAAGGATTCTGGAAATATCAAAATGCAGCTCCTGATAGGGGCTGACCGCATCCAGCAGTCCCCGCTCCTTTTTCAGTTTCTTTTCCAGTGCATCTGTCTTTCTGTCTGCCTTTTGAATTCTGTTCTGCACTTCAGTGATCCGTTCCATGGCTGTATCCACATCCATGTCTCTCACTGCCGTTGCTTTGCTTCCATAAAGTGCAGCAATCTCTGCTGCTCTTCCTGCTGCTTCCCGGTAAGGGTTCAACTCTGCGTTGGGTGTGATGTTGTTTAAATGCTTCAATTCGCCCATCGCATTTTCCAGCTGTATCTCATACCGGCAAAGATACTGCCTGGTTACTGTGTCGAGCTGATCCTTTGGCCCGATCACACTGATAAATTTCATTTTTTCAATCAATTTTGCCGCACCTTCCTTTATGCCAGGTATTCTCTGATTTTTTCAGCCGGCAAACCGTATCTGACGCATTCCATCGCCGTGATGATCCTGTGCACTTCCTGTTCTTTCCTATATAAATAGACTTCCAGGCATGCAGCTGAATAGGGGTTCTGTCTCATCAGCGCACGGTGTACGTTTTCCTGGATCATACTGCCGACCCGTTCCAGATTCGGTTTTTCCATTTCCTGCAGATATTTTCCATACCTGGTTTCTTTTGCGAAGTTCAACATTTCTTCTGTGCTCTCCGCCTCCGCCATTCGTTTGACCTGCTCCAGGTTCAGCCGGTAATGCACCGGAATGATCAGGGCATAGACATCTGCCGCTTTCATCCCGTAATAGCGTTTGGCACGGTAAATCCACTGCAGATTCAGGGTATCGATTGCAACACCCACCGATTCCAGCACTGCTTCCCGGTCTTCTTTTTTCAATTCTTTTCTGACACGTTTCCAGAGATCCCTGAAATAAAACATATCCAATGCAAATTCATAGTCAAACAGGGTTGTGGACCCGCTGCCTGCCACCTTACGCAGCACATCCCCGTAAGGAGTATCCGAAAGGACGCTGACCAGCGTCTCCATCGAATCTGCAGACGCTGCCTTCTTTAACGGAAATGCCGAATGCTTCGCAAAGGCTTCCTCATAATCGGAAACATCCGCAAGTGTCGGGCTGTCTGACAGGATCGCCTGTACAATGTTTTTTAAACAGGTGATTTCGTAGCGTCTGAAATACGTATCCAGAAAATTTCTCTGCTCCATGTTGGAAAACCGGTACAGCTTGGAAAAATCAGCGTAGAAGGAACGTTTGATCCTTCCCTCCGCCTGTCCTCTATGCATGGTGTTCTCATTTTCATTTCCGAGCACCTTCCCATAGGACGGCTTCTTTTTCAGCCATGCGACAACCTCAGGAACATTGCCAAGGGTGCTGATCTGGTCAAAATCCTCTTTGCTCAAAAGCGCACCGCTCATGGCCCGTACCTTCGTCGTCAGACCGCTGTAACGAAATAAACTCATCTGCTCACATCCTTAATCATGGACTGCAGAATTTCATCCGAAATCCTGTCGTGCTCTGTATCATACTTGTGCTGCATTCCGGCAAGCTGTTTTTTCGTTTCCTCCCGGAGTTTTTCCAGCGCGGCTGCCTTCTCGTGCTCCATGTTTGCTTCCAGTTCTTCGGTCTTCTGTTCTGTCTTTAACTCCAGCATACTGTCAAACTGTTTTTTCTTTTCTTCCATCTGAGCAGCGAGTTCCTTTTTCTGTGCATCCACCGCATCCTGCATCTGCTGTGCGGCGTCTTCCACAGCCACAAGCCTGTTTAAGACTTCTTCAATGGACTGCCCCATGTTCACATGCCTCCTTTTCTACTGTTTTGAGCATGTACGTTATAAATGCTTTTCAATTTGCTCCGTGCGTATTATACTAGATTTACCCTTTTTTTAAAAATATAAATCTGATATGTGTGTAATACCAAAAACGTATTACAGAATTGCTTTTATGTCTGCTTTTGAATAAAATCTGTGATTTTTTTCACGATCCCAGGAGGATTTCCCATGTCTGCAAGCTTTGATTACTACAGGACCTTTTATTATGTTGCCAAATATAAAAACTTCACGCGTGCTGCTACCATGTTGCTTTCCAGCCAGCCGTCCGTGACCCGGAGCATCCAGAACTTAGAAAGCGAGCTGGGCTGCCGCCTTTTTATCCGTTCCCGTCACGGCGTCACCCTGACTCCGGAGGGCGAGATGCTTTACCGATATGTTGCTCCCGCCTGTGAACGCATCCTGCGAGGCGAAGAGGAGCTCGGGCTTTCCCTCGGCCTGCACGGTGGAGCAGTCAGCGTCGGAGCAACCGAAACCGCTCTCCACTGCCTGTTGTTGGATCGGCTGGCGCTGTTCCAGAAGGAGCATCCGGATGTCAAAATCCGCATCAGTAACGGAACCACTGCTCACATGCTTTCCGATTTAAAAGAAGGGCGAACCGACGTTGCTGTTGTTCCAACCCCTCTGCAGATTGAAAAGCCTTACAGCACAGTCCGGCTCCGTCCCGTTCGCAGCATTTTAGTCGGCGGCCCCCGTTTTTCTGCGCTCATGGATAAGCCCATCTCCCTGCAGGAGCTGATACAGTATCCTCTCGCCGGTCTGACGGAGGCAACCATGTCCCATCAGTTTTATGAGAACTTCTTTGCCGCCCACGGACTTCCCCTCAACTACGATATCGAGCTTGCCAGTGCCGACCTGCTGCTGCCTGTTGTCAGCCATAATCTGGGGCTTGCGTTTATGCCGGAGGATCTGGCAGCGCAGGCACTTTCTGAAAAACGCATTGTTTCGATTCCCCTTACAGAGGAAATTCCGAACCGCTACATCTGTCTCGTGCGGGATCCCAGCCGTCCTCTCGGCGCTGCTGCACGCTGCCTGATCGACATGCTGCTGGCAGATCGGATCGGGTGAGAAAGCATAAGCTGCAGACCGGTTGGGGGATAGTTCCTGACGTATCGTCCCCGACCAGGCAGCGTAACCCGAAGCCTGCGGCTATCTGTCCACTATAAAAGGGGAACAGTCCGTTTCTGGCGCAACTTGTGCCAAACGCTGTTCCCCTTTGAACATTTTTATTCAATTAGATCTGATTTTCCGAAGGAAAGAATCGGGGTAACTGTGAGGGTACGGAACAGTTACGAATCAGGAATATAAGAGATGATCCTGCCGTTCCAGACAGTCAATCATGCGTGCGATAAACTCCGCGTTTGTCGGACGGTTTCCACTTTCCCTGTCGTATCCAAACACCATGCGCTGCTGTCTGACATCTCCCTTTTCCCAGCTCGTATGAATGGCATGCCGGATTGCATGCTCTACTCTGCCGGCACAGGTCCTGCATTCCTTTGCGATGGCCGGATATAGTCGTTTCGTTATGCCTTCCAGCTCTTCCCTGTCCTCAAGACCGATTCTCGCAGCTGCCTTCAAATAGACAACGCCCTTCAGATTCGCCTTAAACCCGAGCTTTGTCAGCAAATCGCCTGCCCTGTTTTCTACGGTTTTTGTTTTCCTTTCCTTTTCCATAAAGGGAAACGCCCTTGAAACAATGATCTGAAAATCCTGTTCCCTGCAAAGCATTTCCGTCAGTTGAAGAAGTTCCTGGCTGCCGCATTCCTGCGTTGATAATAAGATGCTGTTCATGCAATCTCCCTTCTGTCCATGCTATGGACATCCTCAAAATCACGAGCCCTTCGGCTCAATCCCCATGCAGCTTTATTCGTCATACAAAACTGCATATCTCATTATATAGAACTTTTTCCCCTCCGAAAAGAATTTGAAATACATCATTTTGCAATCTCCTGTCGACTTCAGGTGTATTTTGCGTCCCTTTTTTAGGTTTTTAGCACGGTCTTAACATTGCAGGTTACAGTTCACTCGTACCTTTTGTAAGCAGATTTCATGCTCGCATGAAAATCTGCTTGCAAAAAGGTACGGAGGGAGCGCCACTTTATGAGCAAAAATGAGCTGCGAAGCAGCGGAGAGCGTCGAAGACGCGGCTTTGCGAATGGCGCGGGTGAACTGCCACTGCAGTCTGATTTCCTGCTTGAACAGTGCCTGCTTGTATGTTACAATAAAAGATAATTGACGCATTATAATATTTTACCGAAAGTACAAGATCAGAGAAAGGAATCCTGTTTCATGAAAAAAGCCTTTATCATCGGCGCGGGCCCTGCCGGCCTTACCGCGGCATACGAACTGTTAAAGCAGTCCGATGAGTACGAAGTAACTGTATTTGAAGAGAGTTTTCATATGGGCGGTATTTCCAAGACCGTCAACTATAAAGGAAACCGTATGGATATGGGCGGTCACCGCTTTTTCTCCAAGGTTCCGGAAGTAAATGCATGGTGGGAACAGATGCTTCCCATGCAGGGGGCTCCCGCAGCGGACGATATCATGCTGCAGCGCGACGTTCCGCTGGAAAAGGGCGGTCCTGATCCCCAGAAAGAAGACCGCGTTATGCTAAACCGTAACCGCGTGTCCCGTATTTATTTTGACCAGAAATTCTACGATTACCCGATTCAGTTAAAGCCTGAGCTTTTCATGAACATGGGTTTTCTCCAGACGATGCAGGTCGGCTTCAGCTATCTCGCGAGCCTGATCCACAAACGCCCGGAAAACTCCCTCGAGGATTTCTATATTAACCGTTTCGGCAAAAAGCTCTATTCCATGTTCTTTGAACACTACACCGAGAACCTCTGGGGACGTCATCCCAGGGATATCGATCCCAGCTGGGGTGCACAGCGCGTAAAGGGACTTTCCATTATTGCGATTTTAAAAGACATCCTCTGGAAAATCGTACCGACCAAAAAAGCACATCAGGTAGAAACCTCCCTGATCGAATCCTTCCGCTATCCCAAGCTCGGTCCCGGCGAGCTGTGGGACGTAACCGCTTCCGAAATCGAAAAGCTGGGCGGCAAAATCTTAAAGGGCTGCAAGGTTGTCGGTCTGGAAAAAGATGCAAACGACCACATCGTCGCTCTAACCTACGAGCAGGATGGCAAGAAGATCCGCGAAGAAGCTGACGTCTTCATTTCCTCCATGCCGATCCGCGATCTCGTCGGCGGTATGAACGACGTTCCGGAAAAAGAAGCCAAAATTGCGGCAGGACTTCCTTACCGTGATTACCGCACACTGGGCGTTCTGGTGCGCAAGCTCAATCTGAAAAACAAGACCAAGATCAAAACCGTCGGCAACATCGTTCCGGACAACTGGGTTTATGTCCATGACCGCAACGTACAGCTCGGCCGTTTCCAGATTTACAACAACTGGTCGCCTTACATGGTTGTCGATCTCGAGCATACCGTATGGATCGGTCTGGAATACTTCTGCAACGAAGGCGATAAGCTCTGGAATATGTCCGATCAGGAGTTTTCTGACTTTGCTGTGGACGAGATCATCAAAATGGGCATGATCGACAGCAAGGATGACGTGCTTGATACGCATTCCGAATCTGTTAAAAAAGCTTATCCCGCTTACTTCGACACCTACGAGGAAATCGACACTCTGATCCACTGGCTCAACGGCATCGACAACCTCTACTGTGTCGGCAGAAACGGTCAGCACCGCTACAACAACATCGACCATTCGATGTGCACCTCTTTCGAGGTCGTACACAACATCGTAAACGGTATCCGCGACCGCTCCAACATCTGGAACGTCAATACGGAAAAAGAATATCACGAAGCGAAAAACTGAGACAGAAACGAACAATAGAATGCACGCTCTGCGAGCATTCTATTGTCATGAATTACACGGCGAAAGAGAACCAGGCACAAAGCGGTTTTCTTTCGCCGTTTCTGCGTCTTGCTAAAACCCAAACAGGCTGCAGCCTTTCTGACATAGTTTCCTGTCAGAGGCTGCAGCCTGTTTTTTCTTTTTAATTTCAGTGCAGTTCGTCCATGTCATCCGCAAAGCTGCATCTTCGATGCGCTTTACTGCTGCGCAGCTGCTTTTACGCATGAACCGACGTTTATTTCGCGTATTTGCCGTATCCTGCTTCTTTCATTGCTTCTTTCGCAATGTCCGTACGCAGCTTCGTGTCAATAAAGTCACAGTGTTTACAGAACTCCCAGTTCTGTCTGCCGTCCTTTACTGCAGTACGCAGCCGTTTGTACAGCGCGCTGTCCCATGCATCCTTCAACGCGATATTGTTCAGGTTACCGAAATCCGTCACTTCAAAGTTATCGCAGCAACAGATACCCAGCTTGCCGTTGGGTGTGATCCACATATCGGTAAATGGCATCAGGCAGGTTTCTTTGATAATCTTGCTGGTTGCCTTTTTGTTCGGTGCGCTGCCTGCACGGTTGGTCAGGACTTCTTTCAGATAGCGCATCTGAATCAGGATATCAACATCCTTGAATTCATCCGGATGCGCATTGACATAATTGTAGATCTCCTGAATGTTGTCATGCAGCTTCATGTCCAGACAGTAGTTATTGATAATCAGCTGGTTGACATACGGAATGATCGATTTTACCTTATCGATGTCCAGGATCAGTCCGTTCGTGGACATAAAGATAAAGCAGTCCGGCAGCTGTTTTCTTGCGTATTTATGGAACTCTACGATTCTGGTATCCAGCCAGGGCTCATTGTTTCCGTACAGGGTCAGATGTCCCTTGTAGTTCCAGTCCCTTAACTGATCAATAATGCTGTAGTAAAGCTCCTCCGACATGCGGGCGTAGGGGCGCTTTTCTGCATTTTTGTTCGCCGTACAGAACTCGCAGGTCGAGTTGCAGCGATTGATTGTCTCCAGGTTTACTACATGCGGATGCGGAATTTCCGGTGCATTCAGAAAATAGTCGATATAGTCCTGCTGTACCTTTCCTCTGGTCGTAAACTGAAGCTTCAGGTAAAGTTCAGATGCCAGTCTGGGAAAATATTTTCTCGCGTTCCATCCAAATTTTCCAGCATAATTGCTGATTCTGATCGGCATTTTACATGTCCCCCTTATCCTTATCTGTCAGCACCGCTCTCTGCGGTCATTACTCACAATCATATCATGTATCAAATACTTTGTCAAATTTCGTACAGGTAAATTGTATACGGCGAGTTTTCATTCGAATAAACTCCCCGCAGTGTGAAGCCCAACTCTTCTGCATTATCCAGCTCATAACGGGAAAAAAGATATTTTCCGCCCATTTTTACAAACTGTTCACTGTCTAAATATAAATGGTGATCCCACAGCTCCTGATTGCGGTAAGGATTGTAAATACTCTCGCCGCTCCCGGCAAACAGGTAGGCCCGTGCGCCCCATTCCCCGTAATAGGTCTGCCATTGTGGCACTCTCTCATAGGCAGGCCAGATCAGCTTCGTAAATTCTTCCTTATAGCTCTGTGGGTAAAAACCGAGATAGCCGTCCAGCGTGGAAATCCCGCTGTATTCCAGCACAGCGGTGTTCAATCCGTAGCCGGCCGCATATTCTCCATCATAATTGATATCCGCCTTGATCTCCTCCATCAGGTCGGTGCTGTAGTATTCCCGGAAGTTCAACAGATTGACCTCTGTATGCTTCACTGCACGGTACGCCTGATGATAGCAGGTCCAGTAAAATTCATTGTAAACCGCAGGTGTGAGCAAAATTACAGCAGCCGCAATGCACGCTGCCAGATTTGCGATCCGTTTCCAGAAAAGCTTTCCGGTATCGTAGAGCGCTTTTAACGCCAGAAACAGCGCCGCATACCATAAAAACGGATTGAAAAATACGGTTCGATTGAACTGGAAACCTTTTAATGGAGGCAGAAGCGTTTCAAACAATCCCCGGAAGTCCCCCTGAAAGTACAATCCATACACCAGACAATTAAACACGATCAGCAAGAGCACCCACAAAAGCGCGCTGCTTTTGAACTTTTTCAGATTTTTCTTCTGAACTGCCGCCACCAGCTGCCAGACGAGTACAATTACGCACACCGGCAGCACGAAAACTGCATGGTCGGAAGCCGCATGGAACACCGGCGTCAAAAACGCTTCCCTGATCTGACCCAGTACCCCGGAAAAGTTCAAATTGCTCTCTACCATCGTTTCCCGTATCGTCTTGACATCCGAAAACAGCATCTGTCCAAACAAACGATATTCAAAGCAAACATAGCCAGCCGCCAGCACCGGCACAGCGACTGCCAGACGACCGCAGAATTTTTTGTCTCGAATCGACACAATCACAACCGCACACACCAGATACGCCAGCAGAAAAAATCCGAAGTAGGAAAAATACGATAAAAACGGGTAGACAAAAAGCAGTGCATACCACCATTTTCCCTCTTTCCGATAGATCCGCCGTAAAATAAACACTGCGAGCGGAATCGATGCAAACGCGATTCCATATGCCGGGAACAGCGGCAGAAGTCCATAGCACAGCCCAGCCGCCCAGGCGATTCCACGGTACCGCGGATACGCTTTCTGATAGACATCCTTTGCCAGCAGTACAAAAGAACCTGTCCCGATCAGGATTTTCAAAAAATACCCCGTCAGGTACGCCCAAAATACCGGCATAAATGTATACAAAATATTGTATAGGTTCCATTCGCTGCTCAGGCTGTCCCGGCTGATGCCGCCCAGCATCGGAACCGTCGCGCCGTGTGCAAACCAGCTGTTTGAGTGGCTCAGTACCTGAAAGTGCGCGACAAACAGATCGAGGTTATCCTGCACTGTAAAATAGCTGTTCTCCCGAAAAATCAAAAATACCAACAGCTCTGCGCCGATACAGCCGCCTGCCAAAAACAGGTACCAACGGCGATCCAACCAACCTAAAAATCGTTTCATTCCAGTCTCCTAATTACAAATTCCGCCTTCGGCGTCGCTTGTTTTTCTTTCGTGCTCATTATATCACATCTTACCTTTCAGGTAAAACAATAGAATACGTGCTCTGCAAACATGCAATTGTCATGGACGATAGAATGTGCGCGGAGCATTTTTATCGTATGGAAACGAAGTTTTCTATACGATAAAAAAACTGCCACCCGGCAGTTTCCCGTCAGATGGCAGTTTTTCTATTGGCGCTGTTTTCACAGCAGACCGAAAGTATTCCATTATTTCATTTCGTTCATCGCTTTTACAGGTTCAAAGCTGTCCTTCGCGGAAATTATTCTCCGTCGTAAGGAACAACGCTGCCCTTATAATTCTCGTTGATGAAGTCTTTGATCTTATCAGATTTCAGAATCTTTACCAGTGCCTGTACACCTTCGTTGTTCTCGTTGCCTTCCTTAACTGCAACCACGTTTACATACTGCTGGATTGCTTCGGAATCAGCAGACTCCAGAGCAACTGCATCTGCACTGGTCAGGCCAGCCTCCATAGCGTAGTTGCCATTGATAACACCGAAGTCAACATCTTCCAGAGTACGGGCTACCTGCTCCGCTGCAAGAGGAACGATCTTGATGTTATGAGGGTTTTCAATGATGTCATTCTCTGTTGCAGTAATACCAGCTTCGGGATCCAGCTTGATCAGGCCCTCTGCCTCCAGTAACAGCAGCGCTCTTGCACAGTTTGTCGTATCGTTGGGAACCGCGATTTCAGCGCCGTCTGTGATTGCGTCAAGGTCGCTCTGCTTGCCGGGATACAGACCAAGAGGCTCATAGTGGATCTTGCCTGCGATCGCAAGGTGGGTTCCTTTTTCTTCATTATAGCTGTTTAAGTAGTTCACGTGCTGGAAGTAGTTTGCATCTACATCGCCGCTCTCTACTACTTCGTTAGGCTGTACGTAATCGGTAAATTCTACGATTTCCAGATCCCAGCCTTCTGCAGCCATCAGATCTTTTGCTGCTTCCAGGATTTCTGCATGAGGAACAGGAGTTGCTGCTACCGTAATGGTGCCTTTGGATTCCACTTCTGCTGCAGTCTCGGTGCTTTCTGCCTCGGTAGATTCTGCTTCTGCAGCTTCGGTGCTTTCAACAGCTGCTACAGTGCTCTCTGCTTCTGCAGCAGTATCTGTGCTGCTGCCGCAGCCTGCCAGCAGACCTGCGCTCAGTGCCAGTGTGCATGCCAGTGCCAGTACTTTTCTTTTCATAATATTCTCCTCTCTCGGCCGGATTTTCTGGTATCCGGAACCACTCTATGACTAAACAGAATATCCTGCCCCTCAATGGGTCAGTCTTCTGTCCAGTTTCTTGGATAAACGGCTACCGACAATCTGAATAATCTGCATCAGAATAACAAGCAGTACAACCGTCGCCAGAAGGATTTTGGTATCCCATCTGGAATAGCCGTAACGGATCGCCACATCCCCTAAGCCGCCGCCGCCGATGGCACCGGACATTGCGGTATAGCCAAGCACAGTCCCCAGTGCAATCGTGGAACCGACGATCAGAGAAACTCTTGCCTCTCCGATCAGCACCTTAAAAACGATCTGCCAGATACTTGCACCCATACTCTGAGCCGCCTCAATCACACCCTTGTCCACCTCAAGAAGAGAAGACTCCACCAGACGGGCAATAAACGGTGCTGCTGCCAGTGTCAGTGAAATGATCGTTGCATTTGCACCATAGGATTTGCCTGTCACCAGACGTGCCAGCGGCGTTGCAAGCAGCATCAGAATCAGGAACGGAATGGATCTCGTAATATTTACGATAAAATCCAGGATCTTATACAGCACAGCCTTAGGCTTCAAGCCGCCCGGTGCGCATACAACCAGTAAAATTCCGATCGGGAGACCGATCACATATGCCATCAGGGTAGAGGCCAGCGTCATATAGACGGATGTGCCGGTAGCCTCGATCAGCATGCTAATTTCCTTGCTACTCAACATAATCCTTCAACTCCTCTACTGTAAGATTTTTTTCTCTCAGATACGCAATCATCTTGTCTCCGGTCTGATTTTCCTCCGGAAGCTGCAGAATCATCTGACCAGTTGCAATTCCGCCGATGTCCTGGGTATCCGCCATCAGAATATTGACGCTCGCCCTGCATTCCAGAACCATGTTCGCAATCACAGGTTCGAAAGAAGAGTTCTTCGTAAATACGATGCGGATGCAGCGGCGGCTCTTCATAATCGCCACCTTCTGATCCCCCTGAAATACCAGCTTCTTTGCAGCTCTGGACTTGGGACTTGCAAAAACATCTGCCACTGTACCATTTTCTGCCAGCTCTCCTGCATCAATGATTGCCACATGGGTACAGATTTCCTGAACAACTTCCATGGAGTGTGTTATGATCACGATCGTAATGCCGTATTTTTCGTTAATATCCTTTAACAAAGCCAGAATTGACTTTGTCGTAGTAGGATCCAGGGCACTGGTCGCTTCATCACACAGCAGGATCGTCGGGTTCATTGCCAGCGCCCTTGCGATCGCTACTCGCTGCTTCTGTCCGCCGGACAGCTGTGCCGGATATGCTTTCTCTTTGTCGGAAAGCTCTACTACCTTTAAAAATTCCCTTGCCTTTTCCCGGGCTGTCTTTTTATCCACGCCCGCAATTTCCATCGGGAAGCATACATTATCCAGAACCGTCCGCTGCATCAGCAGATTAAAATTCTGAAAGATCATTGCAACATGCTTGCGCAGCTGTCGCAGCTGTTTTGCATCCAGGGTAGAAAGATCCTGTCCCTCCACATAAACAGTACCCTCTGTGGGCCGTTCCAGGAAGTTTAAGCATCGTACCAGCGTGCTTTTGCCTGCGCCGGACATACCGATGATGCCGTAAATATCACCCTTTGCAATGTCAAGACTGACATTTTTCAGTGCTTCCACCTTATTGTCTTTGACAGAAAACGTCTTACTGACGCCTGCAATCCGTATCATTGGTTCCACTTTTATCACTCTGCCTTCCCAGCATCCTCTCAGATGCCTGGTTTTTCAGGATTAGGTTCGGATTTCCGAACCATCACACATCAGTCCTTATCATATCACAAATCGTTTGGTTCTGTAAATATCCGATGCTGCCGAAACTGTGCATATATGCGCCGTTTCTTTAAACCTATTTGTTTGCTATGTTTATGTGTATAATAATCAGTCTCTCCTGTTTTGTCAACTATAAATTGCGATTTTTGTTACAGTTCACTCGTACCCAGCACCACCGCCATCGTACCGATCAGGATGCAAAGATCCGCCAGATTGAATACCACGCGATCGATCGCTGCGATCCCTGTTTTCAGGCTGACATAATCCACGACATATTCCCGCATCACGCGGTCGTAGGTATTAGAAAAAGCGCCGCCCAGTAAAAGCGATAACCCGGCCTTCAAAAGCTTTTTACCGCGCATTCCAAGCGTCAGCACAAACACCACCAACACTGCCGCCGTCAGAAGAACGGACAGCAATGTCACCAGCTTTCGTTTTTGTTCTCCGAAATTCAAAAATGCGCCCTTGTTGTGATAGCGCCGCAGAACCGCCTTTCCATTTAAAATTTCCTTCGGTGTATCCAGCACGTCGTATTCTTCTACGTAATTTTTCATTCCCTCGTCAATCAGGAAGGATGCTGCAGCGATTCCTGCAAATTTGTAATTATTCCGGATAATTTCCTGCAATTTCATCAAATGTCCTCCTCATGTCCAGTTGTCCGTAGCCCCATCTTCTGCTCGGGTATTCTTCCTGTGTCTGTTCCCGCGCACCGCGGCTTAGAAACGTCTGGATTCCCCTTCCGGAAATCCTCGGGTAATTGTTCTCCGCAACGCACCACTGCATCAGCTGCGCACAGGCTCCTGCCGTAAGTGCAGCCGCCATAGAGCTGCCGCTGTAGGGACCGTTTACCGTGCTGATCTCCACGCCCGGCGCCGCCAGATCCGGCTTGATCTCCCCGGTTCTGCCAAAGCCCCTGCCGCTGCGGTAATAAAAGCTTCCGTTTTCACTATTATAAAAAGTGACCGTCACCGCATCTGTCGTATAGGAGGGAACTGTGAGCGTCACATCCGGGTCTGGAACCAGAAAAAACAGCTCGCCGCTTCGAAACTGCTGCGGTGCAAGCCAAATATCAAAAATACTTTCCGGAAATACCCGTGCTCCACGGATTAAAAATGTCCAGACGCCAGGAGACGGTGCTGTAAAGCGGATCAGCATCAACTGATCTCCGGTATTGCGTTCGTTTGCAGTATCTGTAATCTGTATCCGCGTCTTTTCATAGACAAACGTGTATTCCACTGTGCTGCCCAGACCAAATTCCACCTCCGGCAGCTGCTCCCCGCCGGGTGATCGAACCGCAAGCCGAAACACTGACGGCTTACTTCCCCATAGCTCTGCCGTAAATCCTGTGACGCCTTCTCCGACCCGAAGCTCCACCTGCTGCTGATTTTCGGTCAGTCTCCCTCGAAAATGGCCAGCCGTGTTTCCTTCATTTCCACCCCCGATCACCACCGCCTGTGAAACGCTGCGCGCGATCCTCTGCAAATACTCCGAAAACAACGAAACACCGCTGTGGCTTCCAAAGGACGTCCCCAGCCCCAGGCAGATCACAATCGGACGGTACAGCGGGATCACAAACTGTTGCACATATTTCACAGCTAGCAGAATATCGTCTGTGCTGTATGCCGGTTCTTTGTCCGCGATCCGATAATAATCCCGGAGATATTGTTTTGCAGGGCGAAGCTTGACTGCTACAATCTCGCAATCCGGCGCTGCACCGGTAAACAGACTGCCCTCTTCCAGACGGCTTCCCGCTGCGACGCTCGCCACTGCGGTTCCATGTCCAATTTCATCTTTTTCCGGCACCAGGCTGTGCGGATCTTCCAGCTCCAACGCCCGGTCGATCTGTTCCCGGACGTATTCCGTTCCATATAAAAACCCCTCCGGCGACTGTCCGCTCTGATCCGTCTGATCCCAAATCGCCAGAATCCTGCTGCTGCCATCAGAATAGCGAAATACCGGGTTTTCATAAGAAATCCCGGTATCGATAAACGCCATCACTACCCTGCGCCCCGTCAACTCCAGCGGGGGCCGCTGCTGTGCCAGGATCCCGGAGCCCTCCAACGGTTCTGTCCGAAACGTCCGACTTCCCGCCGCTGGAAACGCACCGAGGCAAAACAGCTGTGGAAGGTAGCGATACAGGTAATTGACCGGAGAAAACGGCAGCACCGCAGACCGATCCAGATAATAAATTCCCAGAGTTCCATCCACCTGCTGATAGCAGAAGGCTTCGTCCTCCTGATCCGCTTCCTCCGGCACATAGTCCAGCAAAATACTCATATAATCTTCAGAAAGAATTTTTTCCCGACAGTTCATCTGTCTCCTTTGGACACAGAATTTTCCCCCTGTGCCCTGCGGATTTTATATCAGCATATGCGCAGTATTGCTGATATGTTCCTGTAGTATTTCGTTGAACTCTCAGCTTTCGAACATTTTCTTCATGCAGTTCAAAGTTCAAGCTTCTTTCGTTTCCGCCGCTGCGATCTGTTTCATCTGATCCCGCTCTTCCAGCGAATAACCGTTACTGCGGATATCAATCAGCGGTCCACCGGTTCCCCGGATATAATCTCCGGTAATCGTCACGCGTCCGATATTGTCATCCTTCGGAATTTCATACATGATATCCAACATAAATTCTTCAATAATCGAACGAAGCGCACGGGCACCGGTATCTTTTTCCATCGCCTTGTCTGCAATCGCTTCCAGTGCATCGTCGGTGAACTCCAGCTTCACCTCGTCCAGCTCCAGAAGCTTCTGATACTGTTTCAAAATCGCGTTTTTCGGCTCTTTCAAAATCCGTACCAGCATATCCCGGTTCAAGCCCTCCAGCGTGCAGATCACAGGGAGACGGCCCAAGAACTCCGGAATCATGCCGAATGTCCGCAGATCTTCCACTTTTACCATGGAAAGGATATCCTTTTCCTTATCCCAGCGATCCTTTAACTCCGCATCAAAGCCGATCGAGGTCTTTTTGCGCAGCCGCTGTTTGATAATCTCTTCCAGATCCGGGAACGCGCCGCCGCAGATAAAGAGAATATTTCTCGTATTGACTGTTGTGAGCGGAACCATCGCGTTTTTGCTGTTCGCACCAACCGGAACCTCCACGTCTGCTCCCTCCAACAGCTTCAGCATGCCCTGCTGCACCGATTCCCCGGAGACATCCCGGGAAGTCGTGTTGTGCTTGCGTGCGATTTTATCGATCTCATCGATAAAGATGATGCCCTGCTCCGCCTTATCCACATCGTTGTCCGCTGCAGCGAGAAGCTTGCTCACAACGCTTTCGATGTCGTCACCAATATACCCCGCCTCTGTCAGGGAGGTTGCATCCGCAATCGCCAGCGGAACGTCCAGAAGCTTCGCCAGCGTCTTTACCAGATAGGTCTTACCACTGCCGGTAGGTCCGATCATCAGGATATTGGACTTTTCGATTTCAATCTCATCCATTGTGCCGGTGGCAACCCTCTTATAATGGTTGTAAACCGCTACGGAAATGACTTTTTTGGCATATTCCTGACCGATCACATACTGATCAAGCTGCTCTTTAATCTTATGTGGTGCGGGAATGGACTTTAAATCGATCAACGGCTTTGTGCCGGTTCCTTTTTTCTTGATCTTCTGTTTCTGCGGCATCCCGTCGTTCATGAAATCCGCAAGATTGATGAAGCTGATGTTCGGGAAGCCTCTTCTGTTGCCCGAGGATTCGTCGGAGTCATTCTTGGAATCGTCGTCCGCATCGGATGCCTCCAGAATGTCAGCGGCAGTGTTGTCGGATGCGTTGTTTCCATCCTGTGCGTCAGTTGTTTCTGCGTCAGTTGTTTCTGCGTCGCTTTTTTCGTTTCCGCCGCCTGCAGATTTCTGTTCTGACGTTCCATTCGACTTTGCCGGATCTCCATACGGATTGAACGGATTATTCAACATGTTCATGAACATCGGATTATTCATCATCTGCTGATAATCGAACTGACTTACCGCATCCATTGTCTTATGCATACAGTCGTCGCAGATACAGATGTTATTCGGCAGGTGGAACATTCTTCCCGCCTTGCTTTCCGGTCTGCGGCAAATATAACAAATATCTTCAAATTCTTTTTCATCCATAGTCGGTTACCTCATCTTCCGCTTTCTGCTATCAAAAGTATAATGCAGGATCGTTCCTGAGACAAGTAAACTTTCTCTAAACAACTGTCTCCTGTACAGAAATGGCTACTGTTTACACGCGCTATTCGCAAAACCGGGATGACTGCAGCTCTCGCCCAGCCATCCCGGTTCCGTTCTTTATCTCTGTTTGCTTTCCTGTGCAGCCTTGCTCGCCGCATTGATCTGGTCATAGGAAGAAAGCGTGACTGTCACGTTTTTCTGCTGATAACCGTTTGCTGAATTTACCATAATCGTAATTTCAACGCTCTCCCCAGCTTTATAATACTGCATCTGCTTCGTCAGCTCTTCCTGATTCTGAACGGTTACGCCGTCAAACGCCACCACAATGTTGCCGCGCACCAATCCGGCAGCTTCCGCACCGGTTCCGGAATAAACCTGCGCCACAAAAATTCCCTGCGGCATACTGAAGTTCTCGGACAAATCGCTCGTCACATTGATGCAGGAAATTCCAAGATATCCTCGCTCTTCCTCGGAATATTTCGTCCGCGTCTGGCGTTCCATCAGATCTTCAATAATCGGTCTTGCCGTCGAAATCGGAATCGCGTAACCCATTCCCTCGATTGACGAGCCGCCGATCTTATTGGAGTTAATTCCAATCACCTCGCCCCGCATATTCAGCAGTGCTCCGCCGGAGTTACCGGGGTTGATCGCTGCATCCGTCTGAATCAGGGAAGTTCCTTCTTCGGAATTGCTGCTATCTATCTTACGGTTCAGTGCACTGATAACGCCTGTCGTCACAGACTGTCCATAGCCCAGTGCATTACCGATCGCAATGGCCGGTTCACCGATTTTCAGGCTGTCCGAATCTCCCATCCTTGCAATGCAGATTTCCTGTTTTGTGCTGTTCGCAATGGTATCCAGTTTTACTGCAACGACTGCAAGGTCTGCGGAAGCATCGGTACCTTTTACCTGCGCTTCTACGGTTTCCCCGTCGATAAACTGAACATACAGCTGCTCTGTGCTGTCCACTACGTGATTGTTGGTAACGATCAAAAGCTCCTGCTCGTTTTCTCCAATGATAATCCCGGAACCGCTTGCCGTCTCATCCTGGGAATAAGTCTGTCCCCAGAAATCCTGTACCGTCTGTGTAAAATTATTCGTAATCGAAACGCACGCCGGCATTACCGCTTCTACAACCTGCGTTACATCCGTTACAACTGCAGATGCGCTCTGCTGCTGTGCAATTTCCGATGCTGCAGCAACCTGTCCGTCTCCCGTTGTTGTATCCTCTGTCAGGGACGAATCTCCGGACAGTCCTGCCTCAGAGCGTTCGGGACTGTCTGTTGCTGCATGGTTTCCGTCATCTTCCTGATTTTTTGCATCATCTCCTGCATCCGGAGCTACCTCCAAAACGCCGACCGACGCGGAATCCAGCTGATTTGCTGATCGGATCGAATAAACTCCGATCAAGCCGATTCCAATGCAGACGCAAACAAAGATGACGACAAGTGCGCTAACAGCAATCCATTTGCCCGCAGAATCTCTTTTTTTGGGCGCAGGCGCCTGCTGTACGCCTGGCTGATAGCCATATTTCTGTTTTGAATCATCGCCCCGGTATCTGTCGTTGTAATAATTTTGATATTCGTAGCGGCTGCGCGAGGGCTGCGCGCCCTGGTCAGCGTCCGATGCGCTGTTGAATGTGTCCTGCGTATTGTCGGATGCGTTCTGTGCGTTATCCGACGCACCCGTGCTTCCGCTGCTATATGCCGATGTGTCATCGGACACGCCACTGTACGCCGACATATCCGACGCATCCGTTTTCTGTGCACTGTCCGTGTATTCCTGCCCGCCGCTCTCCGGCGCTGTGCCGTCCATATGCTCCTGTCCGGTTGTTTCTTCCGGGTCGTATCCGTAACCCATGTTGTGACCTCTTTTCTCATTCGCTTCCATATCCGGTGCGTCTGCTTGCTCTGCAGACAGTATACCGAATAGTTGTGTCCATTCTGTGAAAAAAGCCGCTTCCGGAGTTTTTCGGAAACGACTTTTTATATCTTATTCTTTCTCCTGCTTCCAGTAGCCTTTCTGCAAACTGCAGAAGCGAACCAGCCCAGGCGGAAGCTTCTGGTATTTTTTACCGAAACGGTAGCCCAGCCATTTCATACCGCTCTGCCAGATCAGTTTCGGCAGAAGCCACGGTGCGGTTTTTGCAAGATAAACGGCGGTCTTTTTGACCAGCTTCATGCCCTCGCCCTCCGGCGGCACACCGTCAAACACAGCCGGGTACTGCACATGGGATACACCGAGGTCAAAGTTTCTTGTAAACTGCTGCCAGCCGGAATAATTGTGGGAATGAATCACCTTCGCATCCGCTGCATAGGCGATCGCATAGCCCGCCTGAATCACTCCGGCAGCATAAATCATATCCTCGTTAAAAATCGTATGATTCACGAATCCGCCGAGCTGTTCAAAAATATCGCGCTTATAGGCGGCGCAGACGTTCGAGCAAAAATATGTCTTGATTCCGAGCCTCAAAAGATCCGCCTTTGTTTTGACCGACGGCTGCTCCGGGTAATTGAACTGCCTCGTATAGCGTTCCATTCGGCTGCAATTTTCTTCCGGAAGTTGTCTTGCATAGGCGGCTGCGATTTTTTCATCGGAAAACAAGGCCTTGCACAGCTCCTGCGTCAGATACGCATCCGCCGGAAGTGCATCCTGCGTCATGCAGACAAACACCTCCGCATCCGAATTGGAAACAGCGAGATTCCGTGTTTTTCCATGATCGAACTCATCCTGAGAGATATGGAACAGCATCGCTTTTGGATGCTCTTTTAAAAATGTGTCGCAATCCATCAGCGCTTCAAACGCTTTTTTTTCGGTATTTACAATTACAATCCGGTTCACCGCAAGCACCTGCTTCTCCAGCTGCTCCATCAGCGCCAGAAAACGTTCCTTCGGATGAAATGTCGGAATAATAACATCTACTTTTACAGAATCCATATTTTACTTTTTCATATACTGGCTGGTGTCTGCCTGTACCTTCTGGCTGTACTGTTTTACCTGATCGGAAGGTTCGTACTCGGTTACGTCGAACAGCAGCTCATGCAGCTTGACAACGTTTGTTTCCAGATCCAGCGGGATAACACAGGAACCCTTCTTGCCAATTGTGCCGGTTGTGCGACTATCTTCAAATGGCACACCGTCCTGTGCTACGATCTGATAGTTTGCAACGTCGGACAGGATGGAAGCCATTTCCGTCACATCCAGGTTGGTGTATACATTTTCCATCACCTTGTTCAGGATCGATACCAGAGTAGTCGGACTCATGGTCTTTGCCTTATCCATACATGCCATCAGCACTTTCCGCTGACGTTCTGCACGGCCGAAGTCATCGCCGACATAGCGGATACGGCAATATGCGGTTGCCTGCAGACCGTTCAGCGTCTGCATACCGGAATGCGTAACCTTTACGATGTTCTCGTTCAGCGCATCATTTTCATTTTCTACGAACATGCTTCGCTGATAGTTGTTCAGATGGTCGATTTCGTTATCGTGCACGTCAATGTCTATGCCGCCCAGCTCGTCTATGGTCTCGATCAGCGCATCAAAGCCCACTGTCACATATTCTGTGATATCCAGGTCAAAGTTCATATTCAGCATGTTGATCGCCTGCTCCGGACCGCCCTGCGCATATGCCGCATTCGCTTTATTGTAGCTGTCCGTTCCGAGATTTAAGTAGGTATCGCGGTAAACGGAAACCAGCTTGACGTCTCCGGTGTCCTGATTGATAGATGCGATCATGACTGTGTCGGAACGGGAGCCCTTGCCGAGCTTGCCCTTTCTGGAATCCACACCAAACAGTGCGATATTACGGTAGCCTTTCATTTCCTTATTATTTTCTACCTGCGGGTTTACCACAATATCTTCTTCATTGATCTTGATCTTGTCAATCTTCGTTACCATATTGACGCCGACAATCGCAATCAGTAAAACGATCAACGCTACGATTTCCACTGCAAAGAAGATGATTCTTCTTCTCTGTTTTGCCTTACGCTTCTTTGCAGACATCTTTTTTCTGCTGCTGGAACTGCCACTTCTCTGCGGTGCTCTCTTAGAACTATTTGTACCTGTTGACATGTTTTCCTCTCCTTGTGTTTTTTTCACGCATCTAAATCAATACGCGTTCTCGTTGATAAATCCTCTAAAAATAGTTAAAAACATGATTTTGAAATCAAAGCTCATGCTCCAGTTTTCAATATAATAAATATCATACTCAATTCGTTTGCGAATCGACGTATCTCCCCGGTAGCCGTTGATCTGCGCCCAGCCGGTCAGCCCCGGACGAACCTGGTGCTTGATCATATAACGCGGAATCTCTTCCTTAAACTTCTCAACATACTGTGGGCGCTCCGGTCTGGGACCTACCAGACTCATATCCCCGATCAGGATATTAAACAGCTGCGGCAGCTCATCAATGCTGGTCTTGCGCAGAATCCGCCCCACCTTTGTGACGCGGGGATCGTTTTTCGTCGTCCAGCCCTTCTTTTCTTCCGTGGTGTCCTGAACATACATTGTACGGAATTTGTACATTTTAAACGCATGATTGTGCTGTCCGATTCTTTCCTGACTGAAAATAATCGGTCCCTTACTCGTCGCACGGATCAAAATTGCTACGATCAAAAGAAGCGGCGACGTCACTATCAATCCGCAAAGCGAACCGACAATATCCACAGCGCGCTTTGCAACCGCATTTAATGTGTTGCTCAGCGGGACATAACGGATGTTGATGACCGGCAGTCCGCCAAGATCCTCCGTATAAGGCTTGCCCGGAATCAGGCTGTTATAGTCCGGAATAAACTTCGTATGCACGCCGGATTTTTCACAGAGATTGACAATCTCTTCCAGACGGTCGTAGTCCTGCAGCGCAAGGGTCACAGCGATCTCATCCAGTTTGTTTTCCGGCAGGATAAAGGGCAGGTTATCGATGGAACCAAGCACCTTGACTCCCTTGTAAACCGCGCCTCTCGGCACATTATCGTCCAGAATGCCCCGCACCATATAGCCCCACTGGGGATTGGCGATAATCCGGTCGATATAGGCTTCCGCCGCACGAGAATACCCCACCAGCAAAATGTGCTTCAAATTATAACCGCGTTTGCGCATCAGATGCAGGATTCTACGGATCAGCGCACGCACCAGAATTCCCGAAATCGTATTGATGATAGCAAATAATGCCAGCATGCCGCGGGAAAAATGCTGCAGCTCGCGGTCGATGGAGTTGGCAAGGTATAATCCTGCAAGAAACAGGACAATTCCGATCAGATTCGCCCTGATAATATTCAGTATTTCATTTTCCGGGCGTTGTACACGCTTCGGCGTATACAATTTGTTCCAGTAATAAAGGATCAGATAACCGGGCACAACAAAATAAAGGGCGGAAAAATATATGCCCATGTCCAGTACACCTATTTCTTTATCTGCAAAGCGGCTCCCGAACATCAGCCACCAGGCCAACAGATAGGAAGCTGCTGTAACCACGGCATCTACAACAACATGAAGCCGGTTCAAATAACGTTGATTATCCTTTATCATTACGGCTCGTCCCCATATTCAAAATGTAGTATACAATACCTTCCAGCAAAGCACAAGGATTTTTACGAATCGCGCAGGCAAACCGTAACACTTGTGTACGCCCACAGTCACCGCTTACACACGCCGAAACAGGTTGACCCACAGCTGTAACTGCAAACTGCAATAATGCAGCAAATTTCGTCCTGCAAAGGGGACCTTATGCGCGCGTCCCGCTTTCGAAGCAGACAGACAGATTCCCGCCCGGATTCCTTTTGCGTAAGTCGCCCCAAATCCTTTTTTCATAAAAAACAGCTGTTTCATCAAAAATCCCGCCAGCAAAAACGGCAGATTCAGGATCAGCTGCAGCAGCGGCATATTTTTATAGATCAGATAAATATTGTTTCTCGAAGAATGCGTCACCTTAAACGCATTGTACCGCGAACCGGTAGAACCGCTCCCCGCATGATAGACGACTGCAGCCGGCTCTGTGACATTTTTCAGCCCGAAAATCTGCGCCCGGTATCCGATATCCACATCTTCCAGGTATGCAAAATGAAGCTCGTCAAACCCTCCGATCTGCTCCAAATGTGCCTTGCGGTAGAGCGCCGCCCCTGCACAATTGGAAAAAACGCGCTTTGGCGCTGTGTAATTGGAAGAAGGCCTTCCCTTGCCAATCGCATACGCCCAGCCAAATGCCGAGTACAGATCCCCCGCCGTATCGACAAGCTCCGGTTCCTTCATCGAAAGCATCTTCGCCCCGACTGAAAAAATCTTCTCATCCGCTTCCATTGCCCTTTCCAGACGTTCCAGACAGAAGCGATCGGTTTTTGTGTCGTTATTTAAAAGAAAAACATACGGTGTAGCAGCAGCTTCAATTCCGGTATTGACTGCCGTACAAAAACCCTTATTTTCCGAAAAACAGATCAGCTTCACCTGCGGAAAATGCTCCTGTATCCACGAAACACTTCCGTCCGTCGACCCGTTATCCACAACGATCACGGCGATTTCCACTGTACTCTGAAGCAGGCTGTCCAAACAGTCCTGCAGAAAATGTTTTCCGTTATAGTTCGGTATTACCACGGTCGTTTTCATCCACCGATTTTGCTCCTCATGTTTCCTGTGTTTGCCGTCCGCGCGAGGGAGAGCCTCAGAGCGCGGATCGCCTGCCTACGCAGCAACAAAGCCGCCTGCCGCGGTGCGCTCTATCTGCGGCCTACGCCTGCGGATCCCATAAAATCCCATACCCTGCCGCTGTCGCTTCTTTACAAAATTCCATACTCTTTTGAAGGATCTTTGTTTCCTGCGCTGCCGTCGGAAGCCCCTGGCAGGCTTCTTTTAATTCCGCTATCGTCTGCGCGTAACGCTCCTTTAATGCGCTGCAAACCTCCATGCTGCGCAGGTCTGCTGTCGGTGCGCTCTGCTGCAGTACTGCACGGTGCATCGGTCCGGAATATCCCTTCCGAAGCCCTGCATACCGCATCGAACCGTCGTTTTCATACAGTCCGCTCACCAGGAAGCCTTTCGGATGCCGGATGCCAAAAATATCCCTGCCGCCCGGCAGAGGCTTTGCCCAAATCCCGATTTCCGGGCGCTGGCAAAATACACTGTCTTCATAGTCTTCCCGATAAAAGCCAAGATGTTTCAGCCCGCTCACTGTCGCCTTCCAGCCTTTTCGAAGACAATAATCTTCCAGCGCACGCTGCCCCGCCTCGTAAGCGTAGCGCTTGCTCTGCGGGTTCGACGCCGTAGACGCTTCATGGCAGCGCCAGTGGTACAGCACCTTCGGCACATGCACAAACTGTCCGCCTGCCGCATACGCCCGCAGCATCAGATCGTAATCCTGCGCCCCGTCAAATCCGCTGCGCAGCTTTAGTTCTTTCAAAAATGCCGTTTCGATCACCGTAAAATGACAGATATAATTGTTGGTCAAAAGCAATTCCCCGTCAAAATCCGGCTTGAAATTCGGCTCATAGAAGCGGCTCGCCGCTCCGTCGCATTTATCTTCATCGGAAAACAGCACAAGCTTTTGTTTTCCGCGCTTTTTTTCTTTTTCCAGACAATCCGCCATCTCCCAGAGCGCATTCGCAGTCAGCAGATCGTCGTGATCCAGCAGACCGACCGCGTCTCCCGCCGCAAGTTCAATTCCTGCGTTCGTATTGGCGGAAATTCCTTTGTTTTCGGAAAGGGTGCAGAGCACGATGCTCTGATCCTTCCATTCTGCAAGATTTGATGCATCTGCCGCTTCCCGCAGGCAGATTCCGTTCTTTTTTGCCCAGGCCTGTACAGACTCTGCCGTGCCTCCCGCATCCGCTACAATCAGCTCCCAGTGCGGATACGACTGCCTCGACACGCTATTAAGCATCGCCTCCAGATGCTCTTTTTTCGTCCGGTATGCCGGAACGACGATACTGATGCGTAAAGAAGCAGAATGCTCCCGCTGAAACGAAAGCGTCTTTTCGTCCGGCTCCTGCCAGGTATAGACCTCCTGTTCCTGCCCAATCCGCTCCAACACCGCCCACACGGCATTTCTGATTCCGTTTTTCTGCAGATAATACCAGGTTTTTTTCAGATTGGATAGGGAAAAAACAGACATCCGTCGAACTCCTTTTCCTGCTACAGACGCCTGCGCGTGCCCAAGCGCCGGAAAACTCCGACACCGGGCACGCGCCGTGTCCTTTTGATTCGTGATATAACCCCTGCGCCAGAGCGCATGCTGCATTTTTGCTGCAAAATACGCTGCTGGTGCTGCGGCTTTTTCTTTTACAGAATTGCCTTCAGGTCAGCAGTCAGCTTGTCAACCTTTGCCTGTGCATCTTCCAGGCTGGTTCCCTTTACGCCCATATAGAATTTGATCTTGGGCTCGGTTCCGGACGGACGTGCACAGCACCAGGAATTGTTGGTCAGTTCAAAGTACAGAACGTTGGACTTGGGAAGTCCGGTCGGGCGAACCGCGCCGGTTGCCATATCTTTAACCTGATCCTTATCGTAGTCGCGCATCTCTACAACCTGCAGGTCGCCGAAATTCTTCGGAGGATTGCTGCGAAGCTTTTCCATCATTGCGGAGATCTGGGCTGCGCCGTCGATTCCCTTCAGGGTGATGGCATACTGGGTTTCTTTGTAGTAGCCATATTTCTCATACAGTGCAAGCATCTGATCCCAGCAGGTCATGCCGTGCTTCTTGCACCATGCAGCAGTCTCACACAGACACATTACTGCAACAATCGCATCCTTATCTCTTGCATGGGTGCCTGCCAGACAGCCGTAGGACTCTTCCAGACCGAATACATAGTGGCCTTTCCCAGCCTGCTCCATCCATTTGATCTGCTCGCCGATATACTTAAAGCCGGTCAGGACTTCTCTTAATTCTACGTTATAATCTGCTGCAATCGCTGCTGCCATATTGGTCGTAACGATGGTGGATACCATAACAGGATCAACCGGCATCCGGTTGGTAGCGGTGCGCTCGCGCAGGATGTACTCTGCAATCAGCATGCCGGACATGTTGCCGGTGAAGGGCATGTACTCGCCGGTCTTGGAATCCTTTGCATAAATGCCGAGACGGTCTGCATCCGGGTCAGTAGCCAGAACGATGTCTGCGTCCACCTTCTTTGCAAGCTTTAATGCCAGGGTAAATGCCTTGGGATCTTCAGGGTTCGGGTAATCCAGCGTCGTAAATGCAGGATCGGGACGTTCCTGTTCGGGAACAACATAAACGTGCTTGAAGCCCAGCTCAGCCAGAATTCTTCTGACGGGCTTGTTGCCGGTACCATGGAACGGTGTGTACACGATTTTCAGTTCATCCGCTACTTCTTTGATGATTTCGGGATGAATGATCTGTTTCTTTAACTCTTCCATGTAGGCAACGTCGATTTCTTCGCCGATGTACTGATACAGACCGGCTTCGATGGCATCGTCCTTGGACATGGTTTTTACCGTATGGAAATCGGTTACATGCTCTACCTCGTCGATGATCTCATGATCCTTGGGGGCAGTTACCTGTGCACCGTCCTCCCAGTAAACCTTGTAGCCGTTGTATTCCGGAGGATTGTGGCTCGCCGTTACAACGATACCGGAAATACAGCCTAAGGTACGCAGTGCAAAGGACAGCTCAGGTGTCGGACGGAGTTCATCGAATACATACGCCTTAATGCCGTTTGCAGCCATGCACAGTGCAGCCTCATCTGCAAATTCAGGAGAATAATAACGGCTGTCGTATGCAATTGCAACGCCCTTTTCAGCGCCGCCCTGCTTTAAAATGTAGTTTGCCAGACCCTGTGTTGCTTTTCTGACAGTATAAATATTCATCCGGTTGGTTCCGGCTCCGATCACACCGCGCAGACCGCCGGTACCAAACGCCAGATCCTTGTAAAAACGATCTTCAATCTCCGCCTGATTATCTGCAATTTTGCGGAGCTCTTCCTTGGTTCCTTCATCAAAGTAGGAATCCTCCAGCCAGAATTTGTACTGATCCATGTAATTCATCGCTTTTGCTACCTCCATCTTTTCTGATGCCTGCCGTCTCTTACGTCCCTGCCTGTCAGTCATTCCTTGGCTGCAGTGCATCTTCTTTAAGTCAGTATACACTATTTTTTCAGACCCGTAAAGAAAAGTCAGATTTATCTAACGAAAAATTCGGGTTGAAATAAGGATCTCCGGCTTCCAGCTCAGCTTTCCATTTGTTGCGGAAGCGTTCGGACTCTTCGTTATACCGTTTTGCTTTTTCTCCCTGATCGTCTAATCCTCTCGAAATCGATTCGAAATGATACAGCTCGGCAAAGGGCGTAAAGACGTTCAGATAACCAGCCTTGCGCAGCTTCAAACAGAAGTCCACATCGTTTAATGAAATTTCAAAGCTCTCGTCCAGACCGCCGACCTGCTCATAGAGCGATTTTTTCACCAAAAGACATGCTCCGGTTACTGCCGTCATATCCTGCGCATAGCACAGACGTCCCATGTATCCTAAATTTTCCCGCTTCTGGCGGTAATGCACATGTCCTGCCGTCCGATGCGCGCCAAGTCCGATCACGACGCCCGCATGCTGGATCGTTTTATCCCCATAGTAAAGCTTTCCGCCGACTGCGCCGACGTCCGGGCGCTGCGCATACATCAGAAGCTCTTCCATCCAGTTGATCGTAATTACCTGCGTATCGTTGTTTAACAACAGCACATAGTCTCCGGTCGCAAGAGAGACGCCGAAATTGTTGATTTTCGAATAATTAAATTTACCCTCGAAGGTCATCACGCGGATCTGCGGATTATTCTGCAGCTCGTCATAGTAGGAAAAAATCTCCTTCGTCTCGCTGTTGTTCTCCACGACAATGATCTCGTAATTTTCCCAGGTCGATTTTTCCACAATGGAGCTGATACAGCGGCGCAGGTCTTCCACATGATCCTTGTTCGGAATAATGATAGAAATCTTCGGTTCCCCGATAATTTCATAACTGATTTTAAAAATCGTCTCAAACGCGCGAGTGCTCGTAATTGTAAAGTTTTTAAAGCCGTGTCTGCGCAAATGATCCGCAACCGCGCCTCTCGCCGCTTCGACCACGTAAGGCTTTGCCTCGATATTGCCCGCAACACTGCCTGCATGGGAGCGCCAATAATACAGAAGCTTCGGCACATGGACGATATGCCTCGCATTGTCCGTCAGGCGCAGAATCATATCATGATCCTGGCTGCCGTCAAATTTTGTCCGAAACAGCTCCGTGCCATCCAACAGCTCTCTGGAAAATACGCTGAAATGACAAATATAGTTGTTCGCGCGCAGGTTGTCGATCGCATAATCCGGCTTGAAGTGCATCGTGATCATCTTGTTGATGTCCGGGCTCTTAAACGTCGCCTCATCACAGTAAATAAAGTCCGCATCCTTTTCGTTGATCGCCTTTACATACTCGTAAAGTGCGCAGGGATGCAGAATATCGTCGTGGTCAAACAGCCCGATAAACTCGCCGGATGCAAGCTTATAGCATTCGTTCGTGTTGCCCGAAATGCCCTCGTTTTTGGCAAGCTTCTGATAAACGATTCTCGAATCCTCTGCCGCCAGCCTTTTGCAGTATTCGCCGACATAGGCGTGCGCATCGTCCGAACCGTCCGCCAGACACAGCTCCCAGTTTTTGTAGGTCTGCCACTGGACGGAGCCGATCATCTCGGTTAAAAAGCTTTCCGGCGTGTTCCACAACGGAACAAGAATACTGATCTTGGGCATCCGTTCAAAGACAGCCGCCTCCTGCTTCTGTCTTTCCTCTGCGGACGGGAAGCTCTGGGTGCCGTAATGGGTCATCGCCTTCTTTTCCCAGGATTTATAGCGTACCTTTGCAATCACGCCCGACAGGCTGCCGCAATTTTTCAAACGGTCCTTCTGGCGGATCACAAAATGCATGCACTTTCTGGCAGGGCCGGACGCTTTCCAGATCGGATTGTTTTTGATGCGGTTCAATTTGAACTGCAGATCGTCCACCTGATCCTCCAGCTCAGCGACCCGGTTTGCCAGATAAACGGCTTTATAATGTTCTTTCTCGTAAGCGTCCTGATAGTCCTTTTTTTCTTCCATGATTTTATTATTTCCTCACTGTAAGCATTTCCGGACTGAAGCGGTAAAGCTTCTGCCGCGAGCAGGTATCTTCCCACAAAAAGCCGATCAGGTAATCTCCCTCCGGCAGGCTGTCCCGATCGAAGGTCACGCACACGCCCGGCAGCTCGGTATGAACAATTCCGTGCAGATTTTCGTCGATATCCGGGCGGAACTGCCTCGTACAGGGAATCCTCCAGACCTCGCCCCGATCCTCGGGAAGTGCTTCCGTACTGGAGCCGGGCGCAATATAGCCGGTCTCCACCTTCTTTAACAACAGGGAAAAATCGTACCGACAGTTGTCAACCTGCAGTGCCCATGTCCAGCCCTGGATCATCCAGTCGCCAGTTCCTGCTCCTGCAGCGCCCTTTTGCCAGCGCCCCAGGTCCCCGGCGAACTCCACACCGATGCGTAGCACCTCATTATGCCACTGCGGTTCCAGAACACCCTCGATCTTCTCAGGGGAAACTTTTTCCACTCTTTTGTCAAAATCATAACGGCAGCCCGTATAAAATTCCGCATCCAGCACATCCTTTACCAGATATCTGTGATAGAACGGGTCGGTTCCGTATAGGGACGGGTGCAGTTCATAGAGCAGATTCAGTTCCTGATGCAGGCGGCGCAGCTTTTCCGTGCTGTCGTCCGCACCGCGGCTTAAGGATTCATGATGCGTCAGCGTCACGTCGTTGCGTACCACGTTGTAATAGCCCATTTCATATACATGATAGCAGAATTCCACGTCGTTGAACGCGACACGCAGGTTCTCGGACAGTCCTTGCGCCTGATCGTAAATGCTTTTTTTCACCAGCAGGCAGGCTCCGGTTACACCCAGGACATCCATCGCCATGCGGTTGCGCCCGAAATAAAATTCCAGCGCATCGGAGCGGAACTGCAGCTTGTGTGCAGGTCCCAGATGAATGTTAGTGATGCCCGCGTGCTGAATGATCTCCGTGCCCGGATAGATCAGCTTTGCGCCCACCGCGCCGACGTGCGGCAGAACCGCCTTTTCCATCAGCTTTTCCAGCCAGTTGTCCTGCGTAATTTCGATATCGTCATTCAATAACAGGATGTAATCGCCGGTCGCCAGGGACACGCCAAGGTTGCACATTTTGGAAAAATTGAACTCCATCGGTTCATAGTGATAAACGAACCGGAAATCCTCGTTCAACATATCGCGCATCCGTTCAATTCTTGCACGGTTTTGTTCATTGCTTCCGTTATCCACAACGATGATCTCAAAATCCCGGTAGTTTCCACTTTCCAGGACAGAATGAATGCAATTCGATAAAATATGGGGATGATCCTTGGTCGGGATGATGATTGAAACTTTCCCGGAGGGCGTAAGAGGCCAGCCTCTTCTTACATATGCCGCCTTTTTCAAATCATCATACGTCTCTTCCATACCCCAGACTTCGATTTTTTCATGATGAAACAGCACGCTGTCGATATGCGCCGTTCCATTCTCGATTTCCGTCAGGCGCAGCACCAGGTCATAAAGGTTGCGCAGTGGGTTCTCATCTGCCAGCCACGGACAGTTCTCCATCGCCTGTCTGCGCACCGCAAAGAATCCGCCGAAATAAAAGCAGGACATCAGCGTATCCGGCGACCAGTCCGGCTTCAGCCAGGGATTTTTGCGCTTACCGGCTTCGTCGATTTCATCCTCGTCCGCGTAGGCGATCACCGTTTCGGGATGGGCTTCAAACCAGCTGAGCACATGTGAAATGCCTCTCGTGTCCGGGCTTGCGTCCGGCGCGTGGAAAATCAGGACGTCCGCGGGCGTTGCGCCATTTCCATACCGCCGCACATCAAAATCCGCGCGGCACTCATCGTAGGAGATCACCTCTGCGTGCTCTGCCCTGTGCTCTGCGCGCAGTGCCTCGTCCTCCTGTGCTTCCTTTTCCCGAATCCACTCGTCATAGGTGAGGGTCTGTTTCTGAATCTGCTCCTGATACCAGCGGTATCTTTTCTTTACCAGATTATTCTGAATTGTTTCTTTTATCTTTGAAACCAAAAACCTTTCCTCCTTGCCGCTGCCGCCAGGCGCGCCTGAATATCCTGCAGCATTTCCGCCGACAGCCATGCGATCTGTGCCCGGATGACCAGCGTTTCGTCATCCGTCGCCTCGCTGTCCAGGCAGTCCAGCCGAACGCTGATGTTCGGATCTCCTGTTTCAAACAATACCGTCGGAACATGGTCCGGGGTATCTGCAAGCACCTGTCCGTTCGTCGACAGGCACTGATCCAGCTGTGCCCGCGTCAGCGCTTTTCCGCGCCATTCGATTCCATGAATCTGTACCAGACACGGCAGCTCCGCAGGATCTAAGCGAATCGCTTTTGTACCTGCTTTGCAGATGATCCTGGCGTTGATCAGATCGTCCGCCTCATATGCATCATATTGATAATAAGAATGCTCCGGTGTATATCCTGCGCCGAAGTCTTCAAATACCTGCACCTTTTTGCGGTCCGCCCGGGCGAAAAATCCCTGATACGGCACAGCACGGTTGCCGATCAGATGCCGAAGCTGCCCAAGAGCCGTCCGGCTCCGCCCGTCCTTTTCCTGCAGGACAAAGTGCTGGAACGCCAGCTCTTTTTCCGAAAGCTCCCGCATCTGCTCTTTGCCGATGCCGAGGGCTTCCAGATGCTTTTTCACAATCGGATGCTCCATCCGAACCGGATCCTCCTGACCATAGCAGTTCAATGCCCGGCTGATGATCTGCTGCGGCGTCAGCTTGTCTGTCGTCCACTCGTAATCGATCATCGTCCAGATATCACCCTGTACGCAGATATTCGGGAAGGTCAGGTCATAATCCTGCTTCGTCCCCTCCGCTTTCCACGCTGCGATTTTGCAGTAACGGTCAAACAGCTTATCAAAACCGGCTTCGTCATTGTTCTGTAAGCACTCATCCAGCAGTTCTTCCAATGTCCGGCTATTTTCGAGATATTCGATTTCCGCAAAGGGCAATCCATCCGGATTCCGTTTCAGCTCCAGACGGTTGACTGAGAGGGTGCTGCCTTTAAACCGTTCTGTGAAGACGCATTCATTTTCTGCCAGGGCTTCAATATGTGCCGCAGCAGCTGAGGTTGCCGGATATTTCCGGACAGTGTGTTTTCCGTCCTTTTCCAGAATATCCGTGCGGATGCTCAGGTGCTCCGCCCTGTCGTTGGAAAAACGGCTGTATACAATGTCCGTCATGGGTCCTGTCATCACGAGGAACGAATTGCTGTACTGTCCAAACAGTCCCTCGCGGATGAGCATGTCGAACACCTTTTTTTCATCGAACAGCAGCATCCGGTCGCGGTCGAAATTTCGTAGGTTATTAGATAGTTCTCCGACTTTCGGCAGATACCGATCGGAGTACAGCGTCGTCATAAATTTATAATCCGGATAAGGGTAGTAGAAATGATATTCCGTCTCACCGCATTCTTTCAGGATTTTTTCCAGACCGCTCCGGGAAAAGGTGCGAGCCGCACCGCCCTGGGGGTAATCCTCCAGGCCTGAAAAAAACGTGCCGACGTGGTCTTCCCGGCACCCCGCCCAATATTTTAAACCAAGCTTATTCTCTATCGCAATCACGATATGTCCATCGGATTTCACATGTTTTTTGATAATCCGGTAGAAATCGTGAAAGGGGGTTTTTCCGCCGATATAGCTCTGCCCGTATTCGAACACGCCGATCAGACAGACAAAATCATAATCCGTCGGCAGATCCGGCTCGATGTCCGAAAAGTTGCCCACATGGATCGTCACGTTGTCACAGTCCTGATGGCGGTAAGCGTTGATCAAGCTACGTTTTTTCGAAAGGTCGACGCAGGTTACGCTGCCTGCCTTCTGTGCAAGGCTTCCCGTAATCGCGCCGCAGCCGGAACCGATTTCCAGCACCTTCATGCTTTTGTCAACAGGCAGCCATCCGACGATATTTTCCCGCAGGTCGGAAAGGTGGTAAAGCACCTCCCAGCTCGCCGCTTTATAGATTTCCTGGGGATATTCCCGGGGCGGGATTGTTTTTACCAGCTCCAAAAGTGCATCCTCCGACGCTCCGTCGCAGTAAAAATCCTGTTCCGGATAATGGGAATAATCCAGCACAACATTCCCGATCTTCTCTGTCCTGCCTGTCTGCATACGTTAAATCTCCTTCACCTCAACCTGAGATTCCATATCAAAATAGCCCACTGTATCCTTGTCGGACACGACCGTAATATTCAGCACGTCATAAAGACGATGATACACTTTAAACGTATCTTTTTCATATCCTGTCACACCCAGGGATATGAGATAGTCACCGCCCTGCAGGCGCATCTTCTGGCGGAATGTAATTTCCAGCACCTGACCTGCCTTTACGCTCTCCAGAAACGTCTTTTCAAACATCGTGTTCGTTCCCGTGATCTCCACGCCCTTGATGTTTTTGATGGAAAAAGCAAAGATCGGTGCCGGAAGATCCTGACCGATTTTCACCTTCATATGCATCGTGAATTCGTCGCCCTTTAAAATTGCGGTCGTCTGCACGTCGTTTTTGTCCGTAATGTAATACGAAACAATTTCCGCCTGCTTCGTGCCGTATTCCAGTGTCTCCGGGTTGACGCCCATGCGCGCCGCTTCCTGCTTCTTTTTCTGTTTGTCAAGCGCCGCCCGAACATCCCCGTCCGCCGTCAGGTCAGGTACATCCACGCCAGCCTTAGGCGTTTCGTACTGTCCCACCAGCACCTGCTTGTAGGCGTCGATCATGTCTTTGGGCGAGCCTTCTCCGAGCTTTACGCCCTGATTTAACAGAATCGCACGGTCGCAGTATTTGCTGATCGCGCTCAGATCGTGGCTGACGAACAGGATCGTCTTGCCTTTTTTCTTGAATTCCTCGAATTTTCGATAGCATTTTGCCTGGAAAAATACGTCGCCAACCGAAAGCGCCTCATCGACGATCAGGATTTCCGGGTCAATATTGATGGCAACTGCAAATGCCAGTCGGACAAACATACCGCTGGAATAGGTCTTTACCGGCTGGTACACATAGTCCCCGATATCCGCAAAATCCAGGATATCCTGCAGCTTTTCATCAATTTCTTTTTCAGAAAAACCGATCATCGTTCCATTCAGATAAATATTTTCGATGCCGTTGTATTCCATGTTAAAGCCTGCGCCCAGCTCCAGCAAGGCGGAAATTCTGCCGTTTACCTGCACAGTGCCGCTCGTCTCATGTAATACGCCGGTGATAATCTTTAAAATCGTCGATTTGCCGGAGCCGTTCGTGCCAATAATGCCGACAGTCTCTCCTTTATAAATGTCCAGACTGACATCCTTTAATGCGTAATGCGGCGTGGAAAGTTTCTTTTTTGTCAGTCCCAGGGATTCGATCAGACGATCCCGGTTTCTGCGGTACAGCTTGTATACTTTGCTCACCCTGTCCACATGAATTGCCAGTTCTTTTTGTTCCATAACCAGTTTTCCTTTACATGATATCCGCAAAATGAATCTTGAGTTTCTTGAAAATCAGCGCGCCAATGCCAAACAGCACCACCGTGATAATCCAGAAATAAACCGTGGAGTAAAAGTCTTCCCAGAACCACTGTTTTCCGTATACAGCGCTTCTGTAGCCCTCCACAATGTATACAAGCGGATTGATTTTCACGATCATCTGAAGCTTCATCGGAAAATCATTGATATTCCACAGCACCGGAGTTGCCCACATACCGACCTGCAGAAAGATATTGACAATGGACTGCAGATCCCTGAAAAAGATGACAACCGAGCAGGTCGTATAACTGAGTGCCAGTACAAAAACGAACATGCAGAAGCTGTAATAAAATACCTGCAGTGTATACAGGCTCGGATAATAGCCGTTCAATGCTGCCACGATCAGTAAAACCAGCACGAAAAACGCATGAATAAATGTCGCTGCAATAATCTTGATAATCGGCAGGATACTGATTTTGAATACGACTTTTTTTACCAGGTAATTATATTCCAGCAGCGATACCATTGCGCTGGTCAGAGCTTCGGAAAAATAAAACCAGGGCACCAGTCCCGCTGTCAGAAACAGGATATACGGAACACCTTCTACGCCTCCGGAGGCATAACCAGTCCGGTTCGGGAAAATAATCACGAAAACAACCCAGTACATCGCAACTGTGATGACCGGCTGCACCATCGCCCAGAACGCTCCCATATAAGAGCCTGCGTAGCGCTTTTTGAAATCGCTCTTTGCCAGTTTCCAGATCAGCCTGCGGTTCTGGTATAATTCCACCGGCAGCACCGTGATCTTATCGTATAACCGGACAAAGGCAATGACCGCCGCCACGATCAGCACGCAGGCAATCACTTTTTTCAGCAGCTCATCCTGCGGATTGGCAAGGGGATTATGATAAACAAGGATAATAACGGCAAGAATCGCCATCACCGCAGTGAATATGGCGATTCCTGTTTTTTTATTCAGTCTCTTCATTTATTTCTGCTTTCTGTAAATTCGGCAAAAGAGCCCCACTTTTTATCTTTGTCAGACAAGGTCAGTTCCATTCCTTCCGGAATCGGCCATTCTACGCCGATCTGGGGATCGTTCCATGCCAGACCGCCTTCGTCGTTGGGATGATAGAAGTCGGTGCACTTATAGGCAAATTCCGCATAATCCGACAGCACTACAAAGCCGTGTGCGAAATTCTTGGGGATAAAGAACTGCTTTTTGTTCTCTTCGGAAAGCAGCACACCGTACCACTGACCATAGGTTTTGGAGCCGGGACGTAAGTCAACCGCAACGTCAAACACTTCGCCGCGAATCGCTCTCACCAGCTTGTCCTGGGGGTAATTGATCTGGAAATGAAGCCCCCGCAGAACGCCTTTTTTGGATGCGGACTGGTTGTCCTGTACGAAAACCTGATCGATGCCGGCTTCCTTGTAATCGTTGTAGTTATAAGTCTCCATGAAGTAACCGCGGGCGTCGCCGAACACCTGAGGGGTGATCACCTTAAGACCTTCGATATGACATGTTTCTACTGAAATTTTTCCCATTTTTCTATTCTCCTGTTCCGTTTTTAAAGTCCGTTTGCGACCTCTACGAGATATTTGCCATAGTTGGTCTTCATCAGCGGCTCCGCAAGCTTTAAGAGCTGCTGTTTATCGATAAAACCTCTGCGGAACGCGATTTCCTCAATGCAGGAAATGTACATGCCCTGACGCTTCTGTACCGCTGCGACGAAATCTGCCGCATCCAGCAGTGCATCGTGGTTGCCGGTATCGAGCCATGCAAAGCCTCTGCCCAGCGTCTCCACCATCAGCGTCCCTCTGCGCAGATATTCGTTGTTGATCGAAGTGATTTCGATCTCGCCTCTTGCAGACGGCTTTACGTTGCGGGCGATTTCCACAACGTCGTTATCATAAAAATACAGTCCGGGAACTGCATAGTTGCTCTTGGGATGCTCCGGCTTTTCCTCGATGGAAAGCGCTTTGCCGTTTTCATCGAATTCCACCACGCCGTATTCTCTGGGATCGCGGACAAAATAGCCGAAAATCGTCGCACCCTTTTCCCGCTCCGCTGCCTGACGCAGCACTCTGGAAAAGCTCTGTCCATAGAAAATATTGTCGCCCAGAACGAGGGCAACGCTGTCGTTTCCGATGAAATCCGCGCCGATTAAAAATGCGTCTGCCAGTCCGCGGGGCGTCTCCTGAACCGCATAGGACATCGAAAGTCCCAACTGCTCGCCTGTACCGAACAGTTCTTTAAAAGCAGGCAGATCCCTGGGCGTGGAAATAATCAGAATCTCCCGGATGCCCGCCAGCATCAGTGTGGAGAGCGGATAATAAATCATCGGTTTGTCGTAAACCGGCATAATCTGTTTGGATACCGCCTTGGTCAGCGGATAAAGGCGGGTTCCGGAGCCGCCTGCAAGAATGATACCTTTCATAGATTCCTCCATTCCTATGCGTTCATTCGCCTGTATGAAAAACATTTTGCTTTACAGGATCGCTCCGGCGGCACTGTTCTACTGCCCGGCAGCACTGTTCTACTGCCCGGCAGCACTGTTCTACTGCCGTGCGCTCCTGCCCAGATGCGCCAAAAGGGGAACGGTGTCGCGCGCCGTCCCCATTCTGGTATACAAAGCCCTGTTTTTCTCGGTCTGTCCGGCATTTTCCTCCCGGCAGTCCGGAAATTTCTCAGGCTTTGTACATTTCGTTATAATATTTCTGGTAGTCGCCGCTGGTTACGCGCTCCATCCAGTCTTCATGCTCGAAGTACCATGCAATGGTCTTTTTGATGCCTTCTTTGAACATCGTCTCCGGATACCAGCCGATCTCTTCCTTGATCTTATCGGGAGCGATCGCGTATCTTCTGTCGTGTCCCTTACGGTCTGCTACATAGGTAATCAGATCCTTGCTGACAAGCGCCTTGCGCGGGTCGTCGTCTGCAAGCATCTCCTGCAGGGTCTCGATAATGATTTCGATGATCTGAATGTTCTGTTTTTCGTTATGACCGCCTACATTGTAGGTTTCGAACAGTCTGCCCTGCTCCTGCACCATGTCGATGGCCTTTGCGTGGTCTTCGACATACAGCCAGTCGCGGACGTTCTTGCCGTCGCCGTATACCGGAAGCTTCTTGCCGTGCAGCGCATTGTTGATGATCAGCGGAATCAGCTTTTCCGGAAACTGGTAAGGGCCGTAGTTATTAGAGCAGTTTGTGATATTTGCAGGGAAATGATAGGTATCCATATACGCTTTTACAAGCATATCAGATCCTGCCTTGCTGGCAGAATACGGGCTGTGGGGCGCATAGGGGGTTGTCTCATAGAAATAGCCGCCATCTTCGCTCAAAGAGCCGTATACTTCATCCGTCGAAACATGCAGGAATTTCTTGCCCGGCTTAAAGGTGCCGTCCGGAAGCTCCCACGCGTTCTTTGCGCAGTTTAACATCACAGCGGTACCCAGCACGTTGGTCTGTACGAATACCTCGGGATTCCTGATGCTTCTGTCTACATGGCTTTCCGCCGCAAAATGCACCACGCGGTCAATATCGTTTTCTGCAAAGATCTTTGCAATCGCTTCTTTATCGCAGATATTTGCTTTTACGAAGGTATAGTTATCGCGGTTTTCAATGTCTTTTAAGTTCTCGAGATTGCCCGCATAGGTCAGCGCATCCACATTGATGATGCGGATTTCGTTGTCATACTTGCGGAACATATAGTGAATGTAATTGGAACCGATAAACCCCGCTCCTCCGGTAACAAGATAGGTTCTCATGCCTCTTCTCCTTTTCGATTCTGCGCAAAAGGACGCAAAATCCCATAATCCTGATTTTTTTCCAGTGTACCATATTTTCCGTGTTTTTCCAACAGGAAAATACGACTGATATCAGTAACCCATATAGCTTACGTTTAAGTCAACATTTCCTTTGATTCCTGCAATCGACCCTCTCGACGAATACTGCCACATCTCGTAACGTCCTCCATAGGTCGGTGCAGCGACATACTGTGCCAGCCAGATCTTGCAGCCGCCAAGGGCGCCTGTATTGATCTTTTCCGTCAGCCAGTTTTTGTTCGCATACAGTCCCGGCGTGTAGCCGCTGTTACGGATCGTCTGGCAGAATGCGTTGATGACAGACGTTCGCGCCGCTTTGGAAATTCCGTCTGCGCGCCCATTCGCGCTCTCCACGTCAATATAGACAGGATAAGTGATTCTGTAATTTTTAATCAGAGAAAGCGTCATGGAGGCCTCTTCGACCGCTTCCACTTCATTCACCGCCTGGCTGAAGAAATAAATACCGACCTTCAGACCTGCCGCCGTCGCGCCCTGAATATTGCTCTTAAACTTCTGATCCTCGACCAGCACGCCCGAAGCCGAGCCGCGATAGCCGCAGCGCAGGATGACGTACTGTACGCCGGAGTTTTTGACTGCGTTCCAGTCGATATTGCCGTTGTGTTTGGAAATGTCGATGCCCATCACGGTTCCGGTGTTTAAGCTGCCGTCTCCGTTGAACGTGTATTTCACGCCCTGGATCACCTGTTCGCCGGTAACAGCAGTTCCGTTTTTGTCATAGAAAAAGCGTTTTCCGTCGATCGTCTGCCACCCGGTATACCGATATTCCACATTCGCTTTTTTGCGGTAAAATTTGTCTTTGGTATAATAATCCGCCGTCGTTGCCTCACGGTAGGTATCCCCGTCCTTGCAGTACAGCTGGTTGCCGTTTTTATCTTTCAATAAGGTCTTTGTATCGCCGCGGTTTATCTTTTTCTCCGTCACCTTCACGGTACTGATTCCGCTCTCTACGTTGCTGCCGTCCTGCGCGACCGCTTTGATCTTCGCTTCTCCGGCTTTTACGCCTTTTACCGTTCCCTTATCATCCACCGAGACAAACTCTTTTCCGGAAACGATTTCCCAGCGAACGGACTTGTTCGCTGCATTGTCCGGCGATACCGCTGCAGAAAGGGAAACAGTCTGTCCAACCTCAACCGTTGCAGATCCTGAGATCGTGATCTTCTTGACCTTTACCTCCTCCGGCTTGGTTTCCGGCGTTTTCGTCGGCTCTGTCGCTGCAGTGCTGCTTTCGGTTGCAGATTCGCTTTCCGAAGGCTTTGTACTTTCACTCTCGGACGGCTTCGTGCTCTCGCTTTCCGTCGGCTTACTGCTTCCGGATTCCGATTCGCTCTCGGTCGGCTTTGTACTTTCACTCTCGGACGGCTTTGTGCTTTCGCTCTCGGAGGAAGATTCACTCTCCGAAGGCGGTGTGTTCTCGCTCTCCGCAGGGGATTCCTCCCTGGGCTGATTGAAAACGGCGATCTGCGTTTCCTTTGCAAAATATGCGTATTTTATCTCCGGCTCCAGAAGTCTTGCCTGGGCAGGCTCCGGGATATCGGACTTGCCGACCTCTTCATATTCCTGTCCGTTTCCTGCCGGTGTTTTGGTGGACTCAACCCATTCCACAGTATCCTGCAGAACCGATTCCACTGCCGGTGCAATCGCGGTATCCTCTTTCGCCACGTTGATCTCCGACTCCTTTTTGATCTCGTCCGTCACGTCGACCTTTTTATACTCAATCTTGTCCTTTACCGTCACTCGCCCGGAAATTCCGGCTGCTTTTCTGCCGCTGATTTCATCCGGTCCGGTCACGGTAACGACGTAATCGCCTGCTTTTAAGTCTTTTAAATAAATTATGCCGTCCTTGTCGTCATCCTTTGCGTTCTGGCTCGACGCGCCCTCCAGCTTTACGGTAAAGGGTTGATTTCCTATCAGCTTACCGGAGTTTTTGTCCGCGAATTTAATTTTCATATCCTTCTGCATCGAAGACAGCTTTAAAATAACGTCGACATTGGCTTCCAGATCCTTTTCCTCATATCCGGTTTCCGTCTCCGTCGTCTCTTCTTCAGAAGCCTCCTCCGAGACGTTCTGTGCTGCGACAGCGACCGCCGACAGAACCTCTTCTCCGGACATCCCGATCGCTTCCAGATTTTTCCCGACTGCAGCCACCGCCTCCATCTGCTTATTCTGCTCGTTTCGTCCCAGATACATCGATGTCGTAAACACTGCCGCCGCCAAAACCAGCACGCCCGTCAGAGCAATCGCGATATCCAGCGCCGCCATCGGCTCTTTTCTGGCAGACCGGTGTTTTCGGTTTCTGCCGGATGCTGCGGTCGATGCGGACGCAGAGCGCTTTACAGTGCGGTTCTGACTGCTTTTTTCATGAAAAGTCTGACTGCTTTTTCCGGCAGGCTTTTTCACGCGGCGCTTATTGCTGTGCGCTGGTGTTTTGCCGGATACCTCGTCCCAGTCGTCGAGAAATTCTCCATCGTCCCAGTTCGACTTTTTCCGCTCGGGAATACGTTCTGCGCGCTGCGCCTTTTTTTTCTGTTCTGATACGCTCTTTCTATCTTTTATCCCATGGGGAGCCGCTTTTTTGGCACTTCCCGTTTTTTTCTTCTTATGCTGTTCCTCCACTGATTCCCTCCTGGCAGCTTTCCTGTCGAAAATTGTAAACGTTTTTTCGTTGTGTATTTTTTGTCTAAATGGCACAATATATTTATCCGGACAAAGACTTTTGTCACCCAAAAGAAAGGAGTTACGCTTATGATGTACATCCATTATTGCCGTCACTGTAAACGAATCCACATGCTGAACGGGCACAAAAAATACTGTCCCGCCTGTCGCGGCCATTTAAATGAACTCAAGATTTCCTATCTGAAATATGTCAATCTCGCCCCGGCAGACCGTCGTGCCTTCCGCGACCGTCTGGGTGATCCGGCGGAGCTTGCCGCCTGCACTGCAGATGTGCGCCGCTCCTACGATTATGCGAAATGGCTGCAGCTGACCTCAAAGGTAGAACACAGCCATTCCCAGAACTATGCAGCATATTCCCACTAATTTGCGAGCAGTCAGCTTTTCATGAAAAAACACCGCACCGCAGACCGGAACCAATACATAGCCCAGCGAATCAATGACAGGGGCGTTGAAAAAATCCACGCCCCGAAGTCCCATAATACTAAAAAAAACGGAGCCGAACATCAAAATATAACCCGTGATCACCCACGGATTCAAATATTCCCGAATCCAGCTGTCATAATGATGCAGGGCACCTTTTTTTAATAAAACCTGGGAAACCGCCGCCACAAGCACGGATCCGATCAGAAAGAAGTAATGATAATCAATCATGATTTTCCTGCTCCTTTCCTCCGTTGATAATCAGCGTCCCGGCAAGCACCAGTCCGACGCCGATGAGTTTTTTCACCGTAATCTGCTCCCCGAACAGTAATACCGCCCACAAAAGGGACCACAAAAGCGCCATCGCCCGATTCGCATACGCCACAGACAGTTCCACCCGTTTGATGACCTGCTGCCAGCAAAGCGCATAGATGCCCAGCACTCCGATTTCTGCTCCGTAGAGCAGCAAAAATGTCCATCCTTTTCCGCTCTCCGCGGACTGCGCTGCGATTTTGCTGATGACCGTGGAGCTGGTGTAGATCAGCACGACAAGCTGCAGGATGGCAAAATCCCGTAAATTCAGTTTCTTTTTCATATAAAAATTCCTTTTTGGTCGCCGAAAGTGCACTCACGAACCCGCGCTAACGTGCTTTTTTGCCTGCTTACGCAGGCTGTTCGTTCGTTACCGGCTTTCGCCCATCCGCCCATAAACTTCGTTCATGGGCTACTGTCGCCGTTCGTCAATCATGCAAGCATGTTGACTCGCTGTTGCTCCAGTATATCATCTTTCTCACGGATTAGGAAGATTTAAGATTCTTAAATTATTTTGAATCTTTTGACCCCTGTCTGGACAGTTGTGTGGCTGAATGCTAAGATGAATGTATCAAAACGACTTTTTACCGGTCAAAATTGACAGTAAACCATAAGGAGTTCAGATTTTTTATGAAAGAAAATAATTCTACCGCAGAAAACAGCAGACCAAATCAGCATTCAAGGCATACCCATTCCCATACAAAAAGCCGTAAAAGGAGGCGTCGTTCTTCCAGCTCCGGGCGTCCGTCCGGACATGTGATTTTCGTCATCGTCTTTTCCATCATCCTCGTTGTAACGATTGTCCGACTTTTTCTCTGGAACCGCGGCCGTCAGTCCGATTATAACCCAAACGAAACGACTACAGAGTTCGATGTTGAGGTTATGGATTATCTCCAGCCTCTCGATCCGGAAATGCTCGAAGGACATGAGGATGATGGGGTAACCACCGTTCTTGCCCTCGGAAACGACCTTCTGTCCGATGATCGCTCCGACACCGGTCTGGCTGCCCTGATGGAAAAATCCGCAAATGCCACCATTTTAAACGCCGCGTTCCCCGGAAGCTCCATTTCCATGAAGCATCAGGAATTTGACAACAGCTATCCGCTGGATGGCGTCAGCCTTTACTGGGTTGCGGCTGCTCTGCTCAACCAGAGTTTCGACCTAATGGACGTCATCGTCCCGCAGATGAATTCCGAAGCTGCCGCGCAGGCGCTCGAAACTTTAAAGAGCGTTGACCTTTCCAAGGTGGACGACCTCGTGATCCTCTATGACCTGCAGGACTACAGGGACGACCGCACGGTTTACGACGAGGCAAACGATAAAAACCTGACGACTGTTTACGGCGCTTTAACCGCGACAATCAAGCTTTTTCAGGAGCAATGCCCGCATATCCGCATTTATCTGCTCTCCCAGCCCTACGGCACCTTCACGGATGCAAACGGCAAAACCATCGATATCGACCGCGATGATCTCGGCAACGGCACGATGGTCGATTACCTCAACTGGGAAGTCGAAGCCTGCCGCAAAAACGGCGTATCCTTTATCGACAACTACTACGGTGCGATCACAATGGAGGATACCGACTGCCTGACGGACGGATATCATCTGAACCAAAAGGGTCGTGAAAAAATCGCAGAGCGGTTTGGGAAAGTATTTAAACAGTAAATGGATCTTGCAAACAAACCGGGAGCCTGTGCACACTGCGCAGGCTCCCGGTTTGTTATTCATGACAATAGAATGCTCGCAGAGCGTGCATTCTATTGTATACTCTTTTATTTTATTCGGCAACATCTGATAGTGCCGTTGTCCGATATGCCGTCCGACATGCTGCAATCATGCTTTTCCGGTCCTCTGATAAAACGCAATCATTAACGGCATCGTATAAATGATCGGAAACGCGTACCTGGGCTGCCCCTGAATTTGCGGTGCCAACAACACAAACAAAAACGAAATCACCGCAGGAAGTATTACGAAGAATGCTCTTTTATTTTTTTCCAGCCGTATAAAATGCAGTAATACAAACATCAGAATCACATAGAATGCCACATTGCTGAACATCCCGATAACCGGCGCTGTCGTCAGCAGGCTGTACAATTTTACCGTAACATTCGACACACCTTCCATTTTTTCAGGGATTTGGAAATTCAGCCAGCTATAGTATTCCTTGTCATATTCCAATTCCGAACCAACCAGACAATTTTTATTATAAACCACGTTATCCACATAGGGCGCAAACACATAATAATTCTGATTCCAGGTTGCTTCTACATAGCAAAGCGGATGTCGGAAAAATTCTTTCAGCCACACCTTGAAATATGCAGTAAGATCCCCGGTCGAACCAGAACGATAAGTTGTTTTTACCGGATCGGCTGTCATCGGTTCATAAATTTCTGCCAAGGAATCGTAATCCAACACCTTTGCAATAATTTCACGTTCTTCCTCCGATATCTCATCCCCGTATTCTTTTACATAGCGCGCTGTCTGCTGAAACGGCAGCGAAAACATTTCCTTCGGAGAATCCTTTTCCACATGATAAACCTGTGTAATAATTCCTTCCACAATAAATACCAAAACAAACGGCAGGCACACCACAATCAATTTTCTTCCAGCTGTACGCATCCACTGCTTCCATGCTGCACTTTTTCCCCTTTTACCGGCTTCCGGTTGGCGAGAATCTGCCGTATCCTTTGCGCTCTTCATTTTATGTAAAACCATCTGTACAAGAACCACTGTTGCAACGACAAAATACAGATAAATCCCATTTTTTCGACAAAGAATCATCAGCGTAGTTCCGACAATCCAAAGCACATTTTTCCCGATATGTTGCCAAAACTGACCACGCAAAATCATCCATTCTGCCATCAGACAAACGAGAAGCACCAGAAAAGCTGTATATAAATAATCTTTAATTGGAAAAGCCGCATAGCCCGCAAAATACGGTGCAACACAATAAACCGCGAAGGCCAGTTTTCTAATCCAGGACGCTGTATTCCAGCGCTTCATCAGTTCCAGTGTCCATGCAAGAACAGCAGACATAATCAGGGTCTGCATCAGGACAAATAAAAATAAACCGGCATTCGAACTCCCGAGTTTTACACCAAGTCGAATAAAACTGCCAAACAGCCAGGTATGGAAAATCGGCTGAGCTGTCGTGTATGTTTCAAATCCATAATAATACCGCAGCTGTGCCCAGTTATCATAACTCATCGCACCTGGATACCTTAAAATCAGATGAACAAGCCATGCCAGCATCAGGATACCCCAGGTGATCCAAAAAGAAGATTTCTGATACATGGATACCCATTTCCCTTTTTTTTCTGCAACTGTTCCTGCATTTTCGGTCTTTTTATGCAGCATGTAATGCATCCCCTCGATCGCATGAAGGTAAAAAAAGTACATCCCGACAAGCAGTACTATACTGCGAATCCTGTTGATCTGAAAGGAGTACAGAAGGGAAAGACTGCCTCCGTACCAATACGCCATACCACCGGTGTACATCGCAGATAAAAACGCTGCTAAAGCAGCATGCTTCTCTGTCGAAAAAAAACGCTTTTTTTGTGAAATCCACATATATCCAACAAATAATGCCGCCGTCAGCACAGTCAGGAAAAATCCCCTGGAACGAATTCCGAACTCAATCTGAGCAAACAGTGCATAAAGCCTTGCCAAAAGGACATTGCTGATTCCATCTATTTCATCATTTGCTACTCCAAGTTCTGTATTTAGCGCAAGTGCAGTCAAAAATGCCTGCAGAAACACCCATTCTTTACTGAATCGACAACTTTTTGGTTTATATCTATCGTCTGCTGATTTCATTTTATGTTTTCCTCATCTCAACCACTCTTCCCCCGTACATGGTACTCCCCCGCCATAAACTAAGCAACAGGATTTCCACAGGTAACCGGAGCGGTTTTCTTCTTCGCAATCTCCACCGCTTCATTCCGGTACAGCTCATATGCTTCAATATCCGCGATTTTCGTCAGTCCGTTTTTTTGCGGATCGCCGGTATACGGAACGCTCTTGTTCAAAATCAGATACTGGCAGTTGTACTCCGTCAAAAGCGGCGAAAGCGCATCCAGATCAATCGTATCCTCCCGCATAATCTTATAAATCGGGTGCGTGTCCCAGTTCCACTCCCAGGACGCCTCCAGCATTTCCCGCCCGTACGGCATCTGCACCTCCGAGGTATACTGCCGCACATAGTAGATCAGCTCCTGCGGAAATACCGCCCAGACGCGCTCTTCCTCCTCCGCCGGCATGATCTCGTTGCAGATCGCGATCACGGAATTTGGAATATGATACCGGTTCTGCGCCTTTGACAGATACGGGCTGTTGTACACCGATTTTCCGGTCAACACCAGCACCAGCGCCAAAACAACAAAGCCGATCCGGTAATGTTTTCCAAACAACCGGATCCCCGCATAAGCGATCACAACTGCCATGGGAAGCAGCCACAAAATCCGGTAATAGGTTTCTCCTTCGCCCAACAGATTCATTATCGTCTTTGTAAACGGCAGAAAGAATAAAACCGTGATCACCAGAGAGCTTTCCACCAGCACCACGCGGATCTGTTTTTTCTTTTCTGTCACCAGCAAATACAAAAGCGCAGCCAGAAAAAGTACCGGATACCAGCCGCTGCCGCAGTAATTCTGAAAAATTGTCACAATCTCTTTCAACGCAATCTCTCCTATCGATGCAGTTCACAGGTGTTTTGCAAACTGTCATCTTTCACTTACAAAACCAGCAGCAACGCCAGATAAATCACATTCGGAATGCAGCACAACGCCGTTTTCCACAAAATTGACCAGCTCCGGTATCGGATCGCTGCCACAAGTGCCGTAATGCCGAACAGCAGTGCTGTCAGAAACGCACCCATACTCGTCATCATCGCCGCTGCGATATGATTGACTGCAAGCAGCAGCCAGTAGGGCAGCTGCGATCCCGTTTCTTCCTGCCTCTCCCTATTTTTTTCCCGCGCACATAGCTCCAACATCAGCCACAGCTCCACCAGCAAGATCAGGTTTGCCAGCACTGATTTTCCCTGCCAGGTCCGCGTCAGGAAAAAGGTTTCATTCGTATAGATCGAAATATTCCCCCAGATCTGCATAATGGAAACCAGCGTCAGAAAAATCGGAAGCTTTACAGAGCCATCAGAAAACAGCTTTCTGCCGATCTGAACAAACACATAATAGGTCAGCGGAATAAAAATCAGCGGCAGCAGTGTATGCGCCACAATCGTTGCATGAATGCCTGTCATCCGCGCCACATAAGCAATCCACAGCGGCAGCGTCGCCAGGGCATGACGGATATCTAAGTCCGTAGAAAGTCCAGTGTAGGGACGAATCCGGTTCAATACGCCGGTCTGATCCGCCAACACAGATTGAACTACATAATACGCATCATCCCCGTCAAAGGATGCATAGGCAAAGGCCATGTACATCTGATATCCCACTGATGCCAAAAACAGCAGCCAGAAAAGCAGACGCTCCGGATTTTGAACTGCCGTTCGACGTATGCGGTTCCGTGCTCCGTTACCAGTGCCCGAAATCGTCGATTTTCGCAGACTGCACGCTTGCGCCTGCCCCGCCTGCTGCTGATTCACGTCCTCATTCCGCCCAGTCTGCTTCCGCAAGTCTCGTTCCCGCAGAAGCGTCCAGATAAATCCCGTCGCAGCCAGCACTGCAAAAACCGCAGTTGTCAGATATACCAGCAGGTTCATCCCATAAACTTCTTTTACCATCACCGGCACAGCGATCAGCTGAAACACCGCCAGCTCACTCAAAAAACCTGCCAGATACAGGGTCAGAATCTTTTCTCTTTTCTGCCCAATTCCTTTTGTCCAAAGTCCGCCGATCCCGACCGGGGCAATTCCAAACACAAACAGACATCCCAATGCTTTCTGCAGCATATTTTCCTCTCATTTCTGCGCACGTTTTTTTGCGCATGCCGAGTTTGTGTCAAGCGCGCAGACACAAATCTCGCGATTGAAAAATTTTATTTTTCAATCTTTATTCCTCCCCATACCGCGGCGTCATGTCGTACCAGTCGTCCCAGATCGCAGGGTAATTATAACTCATCGCCAGTGTCCTGATCTCATCAAACGCCTGCCCATAATTTTCCGGATGCAGTTCATTTTCACCGGTTGTAAAGCACTCCGTGATATACCGGCAGACATTTTTATGATAATGCATATAGTCCGCATAATTGTTCAGATTACAGATAATATCTTCTTTTCCCAGAAAATTGAACACATGGACATTTTCATAGTTCAACAATCGTTCCGTCATATATTCCAGTCTGCCAATGACCGCCTCCAGCTCCTTTTCCCGCGTTACATCGTTCCAGAACAGAATACTGTAGGGGGGATAAAAAATATAAAACTCCGTCTCTGGATGGGCTTCAATATACGGAAGAATATTTTTCTGCAGATTTTCCTCCACTGCATCCTTAAAATAATCCGCCGCAAGCGCTTCCTCTTCCTGCTTTTCCTCTGCCGCCTCGTAGTACATCAGCACGTTTGCCTTGTTATAATATTCATCCGTCCACCACGGCTTATACAGCTCCGCCCAGTCCGACGCATCCTTTCGATCCGCTAAAGGGCGCAGAATGTAATTCAGCAGCACATCCTTGTTCAACAGATATGGAACATCATTGAACACGTTATCATCATACAGATAATCTGTAACCGGGAACTTGGTCTCCTCCGGATCTGCTGAAAATGTGGACTGATCCACCGCCATGTACACAGCCTTGACCTGATCGCCCTTTGCGTCAAATACCAGCTGCATGATGTTGGACAGATCCTTCGGATAAGAACCGTTATAGGAAAGCTTCTGGGTTTTCATTCCCATCAGCTCCTCAAACCAGTCCGTATTAAAGCTCGCAGTCATCGAGGAACCGATCAAAATGCCATCGTAATCCATATGCTTTGCCAATCCCGGATTCTGATTGACCTGGTTATCCACCAGATACGGGAACCACGCAAGGGGCTTATGATACTGAAAAAAAGGATCGACCCAGATCACCAGTGCCATACATCCTGCAAGTCCCGCCAGAAAAATGCCCAGAAAACCGGCAAGCCAGCGCTTCGCCTGCATTTTTTTCTTCTGCTTTTTCTCTTTTCCTTCGTTTTCTTCCATTCTAATCTCCATTCCGCAGGCGTCTTGCGCCGAAGGAATCGCGAGCAGAACTTCCAGTTCTGCTCTGCGATCATAGCTACTTTGTGACGCCTGCGGCACAAATAGCAGTGCGAAAAATAAGCGATCACGCTTATTTTTTCACACTACTCCTCAATTTAAGCCAAACCGGCACCTTCTAAAACCGATAATACAAAAAGCTGCTTACACCGCTTAATGACACCACACACCAGATCATCAAAAATGCCGTCACGAACATCGTTTTCCCATTCGGTTCAAAGCTCTTTTCCCGCTCACCTGCGTTGCGTGCAAAAAAGACGAGCCAAAGCGCCACTGTCAAAAAGCCAAAGCATAAGTACAGCTCGCTTCCCGGCAGACGATCCAGATGTAAAATCTTGATCACATACCAAAACTCTTCCAAATTGAACGCCTCTGTGATCTGAACCGCCGGAGCTGCAAAGCCACCGCCGATTAACCGTCCGACAAACTCACCTGCCTGTGACAGATTTGCAGAACGGAACAGCATCCATGTAAAGTTCAAAAACAGGAAGGTCAGAGCGACGCAAAGCACATGTTGGACTACAGAAAGTACGTCGGATTTTTTCGTTCCACTTTGAACATACACATCCGCCGCACACTGCTGCCGTGGCTGCTTTAGCTGCCATGGCTGCCTCCGCTGCCATGCCCGAGTAACCAGATACAGCGCACCATGCAGCGCTCCCCACAGGACAAAGTTCCAGCCTGCGCCGTGCCAGATTCCACTGACCAGAAATACAATAAATAAGTTCAAATACATCCGCGTTGTACCTTTCCGGTTGCCGCCCAGCGGAATGTATACATATTTTCTCAGGAAACGGTTCAACGTAATATGCCAGCGTTTCCAAAATTCAATGATGTTGGACGCCTTGTAGGGAGAATCGAAATTCACCGGAAGCTCCATGCCAAGCATATGAGCAATGCCCCGCCCCATATCGCAATAGCCGCTGAAATCGAAGTACAGCTGCAGCGTATAAAACAGCATCACCAGCCAGGCATCCGTGCCGGACAGCCCTGCCACATTGCCATAGCCTGCATCCACCGCCTTGCCGAAGGTATCCGCAAGCAGCACCTTTTTTGACAGCCCCAGCGCAAACAGATACAGTCCGCCTGCAAACTTTTCCCAATCCAGACACTGCCGACCGATTTGCCGATACTGCGGCAGCATTTCCTGCGCATTGACAATCGGTCCGGACGACACATATGGGAAAAAGGAAACGAACAGGACATATTCCCTCAGGCTGCACGCCCCAACCTCTCCTTTATAAGCATCTGCCAGAAATCCAATCTGCTGAAAGGTAAAAAAACTGATGCCAAGGGGCAATGCAAGCTGCAGAATCGGATCCTCCAGCCCTTTCATCTGACTCCAGCCAGCCGATATTGCATTAAAATATTTAAAAAAGCAAAGTAATGCAAGATTTCCTGCAATTCCAATTCCTAACAAAAGTCTTTTCCGGGAGCTGTCACGTTCCATCCCATACTCTGCGCGCTCCATAGCACTCCCGGAAACACGCTCTGTAACACGCCCAATGCCACGCTCTATGGCGCGAAAAAAAGCATAATTCCATGCAATACTGCCCAGCAGCAGCAACAGATAATACGGACTCGCTGCTCCGTAAAACCACAGGGAAAAGGCAATCAGCCAGAGCTGCAAAAGCTTCTGGCGCTTTAGCCCCCAGAAGCCCAGCAGACACAGCGGAAGAAACAGCAGGATAAAAATATATGACTGAAATAACATACTCAGCTCTCCACTTTGATCACATGGTTTCGTTTTTCATAGCCTGCTGTATTCAGCTTCCAGACACTGTTTCCAGCCTCATCCTCCGAACACTTTTCAAAGCCCAACTCTCCGTAGAATTTCCGTACCATGTTGTTTTTCGCCGTCGGATAATAGTATCCGTAAATTTCTTCGATTCCTGCTTCCTGACACCGTTCCACAAGCTCATCCAGCATTGCAAGCTCCATATCCCGTTTCAGGACGCGGCAGCTCATCAGCCACAGGCGGATATGCGCTGCTTTCTCTTCCTTTTGGGCGATCACAACAGAAACAACGCCGTTATCCCCGAACTTATCCTCCAGTTTTCCATATAAGGTAATATAAGAATCATCCGCCGCCATTTGTTCAATCTGTGCCTGTGTCATACGCTGAGTCGTTAAATTGAACTGATTGCTCTTATTGGTCAGCTGTGCGATTCTTGCCATGTAAACCGGTTCAAAGCTTCGGATCGTGGCTTTCATATCCAGGGATTTCAAATACTCTGCATAGTCCGCAAAGGATGCCTGCGCCTTTTCGCGCTTCAAATTCGCCTGATACATTTCATTTCGTTTTCGGTCATCCTCCGAAAGCGATGTCACTTCAAAATAGCCACCGCGATCCAGCACCCGGATATAATCCTCCGGCTTGCCGATTTCCGGCGCAGTCACACCGGGCGCCTGCTGCCGCACAATCTCCCGCTCTGCCGGATTATCATCTGCAAACACAAGGCTGTCCGGCAAAATGTTCAGCTGATGCGCAATTTCCAGAATATTCCGGCTCTTCGGCTCCCAGTTTGCCGCAATGATCAGGAAATCCTCCGGCTTCAGCACCCCTGCCGGATGATTCAAGCCTGCAAGTGCATTTTCCTCTTCATTCTTGGACGCGACGTTCAACATCACGCCATAGTCTTTCAGTGACTTCACATAGGACTGAAATTCCGCATAAACCTGTCCCAGATTCGTTTCCTGTCCAATTTCCAGATTTTCCGGACCGTCATCTCCGACAATACCTCCCCAGAGCGTATTGTCCAGATCCAGCACCAGCGATTTTTTATTTTTTCCGTAAAGCGACTTCATAATATTCGCAACGTTGTGTGCCATCCATGGAATCGCCTTCAGGCACAAACTATACTTGTACATGTGCCAGAAAAACGGCGCCGACCATTCATCCAGACCATATGCCGCAGACTGATAGCAGATATCATTGATCAGGAAATTTTGATGCTCTGCCGCATAATCTGCAAACATCTGGTTCATCCGGTTCACATACCAGGTTCTGCCATGAAAATCCGCACCATCCTGATTTCCCATCAGACGGTAATAGGGAAGTTCAAAGTTGTCCTGAATGATCGGACAATGCCAGGTATCCGCCAGCTTCTTCCACATCACCTGAAAATGTTCAAATTCCGATCTGAGCTTGTCTTCCACCTGTTCCCGGGAATCCTTTACCTCCGGCAGACTGCGCAGGTTTCGAAAGCTCGTATGAATATAAACCAGATCCGGTCCAAACGCGTTCAATTCTTCATTGCCGAACATCGCATCTTCCCAGTACATTCCGTACTCCGATTCATAAAAGGTCGGTTCAATTCCCTGATTCAGCAAAAACAGCTCCAGAATCCGGATAATATCATGGGTCGTAGAGCCTCCCAGCACCGCGATCTTCTTCGGAATCCGCTGGGTGTTCTCCTCCAGCAGACGACGCTTCAAGCTTTTTGATTTTTTTAAAATATATTCACTGTCAAATGGATATTCCAGTTCGTGCAGCATAAGTGTGTTCCTTTCTGTGGTTCTGATACTCTTTATCATACTACAAATCCCTGCTTTTTAACAAGCAGGGATTGGTAACCGTCTAATTTTCAGGAATTTAACATGGTACTATTTATAAAATGTGGACTTGTCGTGCCATCTCTTAAGGTTTATTTTTTAGGCTATATTTACGGTTTGTGCGACTTACTTACGACTTGCTTACGACTTTATTATAAAGCCTTATGCATTTCTCGCCAAATCAATTACCAATATTATCTTTTTTCTTCTCCATTCTCTTTATCTATCTGACTCTTCATAATAACGAATTTTATTTTTTCCGTAATACTCCGCCGTTCCAAATCTCCAGGTTTCGATTTCATCTGTCGTAAACAGCTCCGGAGTTTTCGGCGGCTCCTGGATTAAAATCAGAGCTTCGTCCGAATTTTTAATGGTCTCAATATTTTGTTCTATTGCATCTGCATATGCCCGCGCTTCACCGCTCCTGACTGCATTTACAATAGCTGCAGAGGTTATTTCTTTTGGCGATGCCAGGGATACCAGTAAAAAGCATATCCCTGTCATTCCTGTACAAAAGCCATACCATTTTAAATGAGAATCGGCGTTCCAGTACAGTTTTTGTTTTTTCTGAATCCATCCGATCCAGTAAAATTCAAGAACAACGGTCAAAATCAAAAACATATCATACATAATGTTTTCAATTCTTCCCGTTCCCCACTGTCCGAGTGCAAACAGCTGCGGTGCATACATTGCAGACAAGAAACAGTATCCTGCCAAAGTAATGACTCCCGGAAGCGGAAACCCAAACTCTGTTTTAGCGGCTATTGTCCACAAAACAGGAAGTGCCATTAAAATCAAAAACACCCAAAATATCCCGGTCCAGTCTCCCGCAATATCCTGTATACACAGTACAAAAGATTTTAAAATAGAACCAACTGCACCATAGGATACGATCTCACCGGATTTCCCCTGCCTGATCCAGTTTCCCGGCGCTGCTATATTGACACAAAACGCAATCAGCATAACTCCTCCGGAAACTGCCAGATACTTTAACAGTTCCTTCCGTTTTATCCACAATAAAATCAAGATCACATATCCTGTAACCACATTTCCGATCAACGCTGTCACAAGATTTCCGCCGCCAACCATAACTGCCATCCATGCTGCCAATACACTATACAGCACTCTTTTTTCTTTTCCGACAATCGCATGTATCAGAAATGCCGTGAATAAAAGCAAAAAGCTGAATGCTCCGGTATAATGAATTCCTCCGTTCCACCAGTAAAAAGCTGATACTTTGGCCGGCGCAAGTTGCAACGCCAAAATTGCCAGCAGACAGCCCAGAATCCCTGCCTCCTTTTTTCCGGCACCAAACAATGTATGGAAAAATTGATACGAAAAAATCAGCACAGCTATGCTCAGTAATCCGGATAACAAAGCTGGTGTCAGATGATAATACTGTTCTCCCCAGATCCCTGGCTGAAGTGCCATGAGAAAAATAGAAGAAAATGTTCCCTGCCAGCTTCCAAAGGCATCTGCCACTGTTTTACATGCACCGCCAAACGCACCTAAAACGCCTTTTCCATGCACCCATGCCAGATGACTGTTTGCACCATATTCAAAATCATCTCCCTGTGGATAAACATACTTTCCGGACCATGCAAGCATAAGCCAGGTTATAAAGAGCACTACGAGTAAAACTGAAAACAGCCATTTCCAGTCATCTTTCTTTTCCACTGTTTCTTTTTTCAACACATGCCCACAAATCCAGCTGGTTCCATCCATCACAACTGCAATCCACCAAAGGGTTGTCAAAATCTGAAGAAAAACTCTGACAGAATTAACAGATTCCATATCTCCGATTCTGACCACAACCGCCAGATAACAAAGCCATACGGAAGCCGTTTCAAGGAATATCCGAAGCAGAGCACTCTCATATATACTTCGATCTGAAATTCTGACTGCTATCACGATAGCAACTAAAATTGCCGCTGCTGTCAGGAACAAATGAAACACACCGAACCATTTTTCTGCATAATAGATAAAATAATAGGCAGATACAGCCGGCACTTTAAATACAGAATAAGAAACAATCTGATCCTGTGCTCCCAGTGCCAAAAACAGGAGCAGCGGAAGCAATATTGCTCCCGCTATCCACCACACTTTATTTCGTACCGTTCTCTTTTCCAGATTCATTTTTCGTTTTCTACTTTCCGCTAACCTTATTCTTTCGTATCTTTCTCCACAATCTGCAGTCGGAATTCAAAATCTCTTCTGTCCTTCACGCCAAGATTATGCAGGATAAGGCCCGCGAACAAAGACTGTAATGCAGCTAATCCTGCAAATCCGCAGGCGATCAGTGTCGGAAATTTCGGCACCAGACCGGTCTCCACATACTCAATTCCAACCGGAATAAAGAACCCAGCTGCAATCACAAACAGCAGCAGCGCCAACAGCCCAAAAAATGCAAAGGGGCGATACTGACGGAACATCCGGAAAATCGTTTTCAGCACACGAAAACCATCCGAATACGTATTTAACTTGGATTCGCTGCCCTCCGGACGGTCTCGGTATGTGATCACAACATTATCTACCTGCATATTGTTATAAACCGCATGGATCGTCATCTCTGTTTCGATCTCAAAACCACGGGACAGTACCGGGAATGTCTTGACAAAACGGTATGAAAATGCACGATATCCCGTCATGATATCCCGAATATCCGATTTAAACAGTGCATTGATCGACGCACGGACCAGACTGTTTCCCATATTATGAAAAGGGCGTTTATTCTCTTCAAAATACGTTGAAGACAGTCTGTCACCCACTACCATGTCTGAGTTGCGCTCCAGCACAAGTTCTGCCATTTCCCTCGCATTTTCCATCGGATAGGTATCATCACCGTCTACCATAATGTAACACAATGCATCAACCTCCTGAAACATTCGACGGATTACATTGCCTTTCCCCTGCTTATATTCCTGTCGCACCACGGCACCGGCCTTTTCTGCCAGCTCTGCAGTGCGGTCGGTAGAATTGTTGTTATATACATAAATAACAGCCTCCGGAAGCGCTGCTTTTGCGTCCCGGACAACCTTTTCAATCGTTTTTTCTTCGTTATAACAGGGAATCAGTACCGCTATTTTATCCATCCGCGTTCTCCTTTTCTTGCTTTTTGTGCCAGATCCAATGCATAAACCGCCTGCTTTTCTACGCTCCGATCCTGAGAAACATGAAACGCAATGGCATCTTCCTGACTGAATTCATCGGATATTTCTTCTCTTAATACCTGACCTGGATGAAACAGGATTTCAAGCATCCTGCCGTTATGCTCTGCTTTTTTTTCCATATCCGGTAAAAGCTGCCGGATTCGCTCTTCATCCATATGCCCGCTCATGATCAGCCCCCACAGATACATCGGCTTCATCCCTGCATTCCGGAACCGTTTCTGCAGCAATGCAGAACAATAGTTCAATAAAATATTCTTTACAAAATTAACCGGTCGATAGGTTTTGTATAAAGAAGTCTTTTTCAAAAATACCAAAAAAGGCTCCTTTGCATCCCGGATATAAGCCGCCTTCCAGCCCTGCTCGTCCAATACCTCAAACAAAGCCTTTGCTACAACCGGTATCATATGCGTATGCTGATGACTGTCAATACGAAGCGACTGCATACTTATCTCAGGAAATGCTTCCACCACCGCCCTGATCTGAAGTTCAATTTCCATTTTTAACTGTTCTTTGAACTTATTTCCGGACGGAAGATATGAAACAAAGAACAGCTTCTCCCAGGAAATCTGAAAATGTCCCTTTTCATCCACCAGATCCGGTAAGTCCTTCGGATCTGCCAGGCAGCTGCCCTCCATCAGATTTACATGGACAGAAATCGCCGGCTGCCAGGGAAATTCTTCCTGTGCCCCCCGATACAGCCTCACACATTCTTCAAAACAGCTCATATTTGCGAGCACACTGATACTGTTCAGTTTTCCATCTTTTAAACATTCCAGAATATCTCTGCTTGCATGAACGGATTCCCCAAAATCATCCGCATGAATATCAATCCTTACGCTCATTTTCCTGCTCTTCCTCTGCGCTATCCTCTGCATCCCGCAGGATCATGGAATCCACGATATACCGCGGACGTCCTTTACTTTCCATATAAATTTTCCCGATATATTCCCCAATAATTCCCTGGGATAAAAGTGTAATACCGCCAATCAGACAGGTCGAAGCCACCGTTGTCGTCCAGCCGGCAACAACCGCACCATTTGCCCAGTCCACGATACAGGAAATAAACAGTCCAATGCTGAACAAAAAGGTCAGAAATCCAAGGATTACGATCATCTGCAGCGGTCTGGTGCTCATGGAAGTGATTCCATCTACTGCCAGTGTCATCATCTTTTTCAATGTATATTTCGACTGTCCGGCTTCTCTTTCCTTTACATCGAAATAAACAATATCCGACTGGAAACCCATCGTCGGAATCAATCCCCGCAGAAACAGGTTCGTTTCATGAAATTCTGACAGCGCATCCAATGCCTTCTTTGACATCAGGCGATAATCCGCATGGTTCGTAATCGTCTGGCAGCCAAGCACATGCATCAGCTTGTAAAACAGTCCTGCTGTCGTCTTTTTGAAAAATCCGTCGGTATCACGGTCATTGCGCACGCCATAGACAATCTCACAGCCATTCTGATAACATTCCAGGAACTGATCCAGTGCTTCAATATCCTGCTGTAAATCTGCATCTATTGTCACAACCGCATCCGCCTTGCTTCTTGCAGCCATCATCCCCGCCAGGATCGCGCTCTGATGACCATAATTGCGGGAAAAGCTTAATCCCGCATATTTGCTGTTCTGACGTGTCAGCTCATAAATGATCTGCCAGGTGCTGTCCTTACTGCCGTCGTTGATAAATAAAATCTTACTCTTATCCGAAATCGTCCCCACCTGAATCAACCGATCCAGCTTGTCCAAAAGAACCGCTGCTGACTTATGCAGAACCTCTTCCTCGTTGTAGCAGGGAACAACGAGATATAAAATGGTGTTTGTTCGTTTCATAGTCCTTCTATATCCTTTCAACTATCTCTGTCCATCATAGCGCATCTTTTCGTATTCGGCAACAACTGCAACAGGAAACAGCTCAACCCCAATACCGTTACAGACAACTCTCTGTATGTAAACCAGTAATGCACCCAAGAATGATTCCCCATAACAGCAATCCAGGCAAGCGGTAGGACAGAAAGCCCCAGCCACGGTAACGTATTCCATAACTGGCTGCAATTGATTTTTCCAACCTTTTTTATCGTTTGCCTCCCCTGACGCACATGCACAATGCATCTGAGCACAACATAAACTGCAAAAACAACCAGCACCAACCGAAACGGAAACTGATTTATAACATCCCAATTTCTCTGCAACACCATTCCGGCTGTAAAGGTTTCCTGCGCTTCTCCGGTATTGGACAACCTGATTTCTATTTCTGTCCGGACATTTTCAAAAATATTTCCATTAGTAAATATACTGTTCAAAATCCATTTCGATCCCCACATAAGAGCATAACCAATTCCCCAAAACATGCTGTTTCCCATAAAATACAGCAGTTTCTTTCTCCATGTGCCATCATTTTCCTGCCAGCGCAAAAGAAATACCATCATCGGCAGCCCTAATGTAATCAATGGATAAGTTAGTAAATCCACATAACTTGTAACCATACCAGTTATAAGAAACAATAAGAAAATGGATTCCGCATGCCATTTTTCTTTTATCAAAAACACCATTGCACTCAGTATTCCAACATAATATACCTATGAGTATTGCAAAGATAATGGCAATACAATCGGATTCAAAACTGCTTCCATCAGCAATAACGGGATCTGATAAACGGCTTCCATTCTTTTCCGAACCAGATACAACAAGATACAGAAAAGAGTTCCTTGCAGAAATAAATTTATCATCCTGATTTCACTGACATTAAAAAACAGAAGAAGTGTTTTCAATACAACAAGATATCCATGCCAATACCTTCCATATGTTATTTCATACTGGTGGCTTTCCCGTTCCTTCACATCATTCGCATAATCGTTCATCCCCTGAACCATATTAGCATCGTCATATTCTATACGTGGATTTTCCAGCATATCCCTCAGTGTATCACCGCTTCCCGGATAAATTGCTGTCGTATACATCAAACCATCCGTATAATTATCCAGCTGTGTACATTTATATCCATGAATGATCATTGGATAAATTCCTTCATAATTAAAGGTTTCATCTGACTCCGCAATGTGGCTTTTCATTCGTCCGGTTGGAAGTAAATATGCCCAAAATAATAATAGTGTCCCCAATACAATCATCCCTATGATTGTTGCTGCCGCCTGTATCCCAAATACACTTTTCTTTCTATGCATCTTGACTCCTCTTTTTGGGTTTATCTCATTTCTCTGAAATATCTTTGCAGTTAATTATTTTTACCTTTCACTTCTGGGAACTTCGATAACACTTTCTTTTCCAAAAAACTGTTTTACAACTGTGTTCGTCCATTCCTTCGGATCTTCCATCACTTCCATATGCATCAAAGGTCCCTGATCAGAGTTCATAGCAGGAAGCTCCACATTTTTCAATTCCGGATTTCTTAACAAAGAAAGTCTTTCTTCCATCTGTGCTTTATAATCATCCGCCTGACCAGATTCAATATATGTATAACATTCATAGCTTGTAGATTCTTTCAAGGTTCCCTTATTCGCAATTAAAATACATCCTGCTATTAAAATTACAACGATCTCGCATATGTATGCGTTTCTTTCAGATACTGTTTTTCCATTTCTTTTTTGATATGCAACAATCCATCCAGAAAAATAAGTAACTGATACAAAAAGTGTCAACAAAAGCACCTGAAAAATAGTATTTGGCACGCCGCCAGATAATTCAACACCCGCATATAACCCGGGTGCATACATTGCGCAATACATACAGAACATAGATACCGCAACAAGGATCGGACAAGGAAAAGCAAATGTCAGCCTGAGCTTTTGAAATGCGTTCACCACCAACACAACTATTACCACAAAGCAGAACAAAATAAACGGTGTTTTAAACAAATACAGAAACATCTGCTTCGTACCATCAACAAAACATTCCAAAATTGTTTTTACAATCAATAATCCATGTATTCCAAAATTCTCTCCGCCCCTGGATTTATTCCCGGGCGCCAGATAACTTACAATCAGCCCGGCCAGCTCTGCAGCGACAGGGATGCACAAGTAAAAAACATGCTTTTTTGTTTTCCATTCACAAAAAATCAGATACGCAACTGCAATCAATACCAGCAACGGTGCGAGATAGCTTGCACCACCCAATAATGCCATGCAAATAAATGCTGCAATCCAGTCTCTCTTTCGTTTTCGATCCGCAAAGCTCCAACAGCAACGAATTGCAATTAAAGCCATACTGAATGGAATAATATAATGGGCTGTGCCATTATACCAGAAAATTCCCGATTTTGTAGACGGGAAGTACTGTATCATCGCCAATAACAGAATAAGGGTGCAGCTAATCCATGTTGCCTTAGGCAGCCTGAGTTTTTCCACCATAACATATTCTGTCAGATATAATGTAGAAAAAATGGTCAATGCGAGCATAATCCAGGGAACAATCCAATAGCCGTTATCCCAAAAGACCTCCGGCTGCAAACTCATCAGAAAAATCGTAAACCAGGTTCCCTGCCATCCAATCCAATACCGCTGTACTGTCTGTCCTGCTGCCTTTAACACCTGCCAGACAGAATGCGTGCTCAACCATATTTGGTGCGTTCGCGCTCCATAGCCGTAATCATCTCCGGTTGCATGGACATAGCCGGAAAGATACAGAATTGGAATCAAACTGATAAGGAATACAATTCCTGTAAATACCGCTATTTTTTTTGTGTGTATATTTACATTTCTTTTCATCATCTTTTTATCTTTCTAGCTTACTCATTTTTCATATCACTCTTTATCAACAAATATGTACCTATCTCTGATTCAGGATCCTCAGCAACATAATGTTGACCATGATAATCAAATTCACCAAGTCTCGGTTCCCATTCTCTCACAAAAATGCAATCCGGAACAAAGGTCTGATCCTCGTATATTTTTGTCATATTGTTTACATTTATATGCTCTATTCTATACCCATCATCATTTAACAAATACCATAGCGGATACTCAAAAGTGTCCATGCCTGTCAACAATCCAATATTATGATATCCTTGCTCTTGTATTTTCTTTGCTATCTGACTGTAGTCATATGCATTTCCCTCTCCACAAAAGTAAAAATATGCTTCTATTCGGTCCTTTTGAACGCTATTTTGATATGCATCCGCATGATATTCCAACATTTTTACAGATTCAGATGTCCCAACAAACATAATCACACCAATAACAGCATATCCTATGGGTTTCAGATTATATTTTTGCATTAGTATATTTAATAAAACTGGAATCACTACACATAGAAGTGCTAAATATGTAAGCATATATCTCGATACAAATGCTTCCCATCTCATAAACGTACAAATCATTAAAAAACCAGCATAACTGGTAATACAAAAAATTATCGATATTTTTTCTGCGCTCTTTAATTCCTTCTTTTTTCTTTTAACCGTACAATAAATCCAAACCCCAATAGATAAAATTACTAAAAAAATGGAACTCCAAAAGATTAATTCATTTACCGCCGAATTATGGTTTAATATTTCCGGCGACATCATTTCAAATGGTCTTCCATCTTCTGATATTGCAGGATCATTTAATACCACATTCAAGCGATTCGCCAGCCAGTAAATAATACTTTCACATATATTATTTGTCTGAAAATATAAATTTGGTGTATTATACAAAAAATTTTTCAAAAAATTGATGAATATATAGCTCAGGTTTAATGTCCCAACTAATTGTCTTGCGCCAGTTCCCGGATCAGATAATCCATGGAATGTTCGAATATTTCTTGAAATTTCTGGAATTATAATCATCAGAATTGTCATTCCTGAACTCAATAACAATATAAATAAAGCTTTTAACTTTGTTCCATTTCTGAAACACATAATTAATAATACAATTGCAAAACAAGCTATGCCAAACGCAATTGAAGGTTTTGCCAAATATCCAAATCCAATACAACAGCTTAAAAGTATGGTTTTTTCAATATAAAACCAGTTACATTCCAGTTCCGGATTTTTATACAAATCGATGATTATATAAGCAAAAAATAACAGCCATAATGTTGCATATTCATCATTCTGAGTTGTAATAGACTCTGCAAATGCAATTGGCATTGTAGCATATAGAAATCCTGCAAGGAAGCCGAAAAAAATATTACATCCCAACTTTTTCGCAATCGCAACTGTCAAAACAATACAAAATCCCAAAGACATACATTGTAATAAATTAAATGCCACATCTTTTTTCCCCATCAGTAAATAAATATGGAGGTTAATAAACTCTGCCAAAGGTGGACTTGCAATTTGACGATCAATATTCGTTGCATAATGTGCGACTGACTTATTTTGTACCCAATGCATGATTCTGGGTAAATGATAAGTCAAAGAGTCCCAGTTGTATGGCACAATACGCATTGCCATAATAAAAGAAATTCCCCAAATAAGGAGCAAGCCAAAAGCTAAAACAACATTAAATCTGTTTATTTTTTCCGTATTTTAGGTATTTGTATTCTTTTCTTTATAAACCCTAAAACAACGATTATAAGAAGTATTACATCTGTAATGAACCAGAAATTCTTCACATTATTTTCTGTAACACGATTCCCAACAGACAATATTTCAAGACCACTGTACATCAAAATAGTCCAAATCACCATTGTTTTTATATATCCATACAAATAATCAATCCTATCATTACTCTTTTTACCAATAAACAATATATATAGCAAACCCATTGAAGTTATCATATTTCCCCCCATATATCATTTCTAAATACAATATTATCTTTCCGAATATTACACTATTTTTCCCTACTATAATATTTTGCATACCACTCTGCAAACGCTGTCAGTCCCACTTCCAGCGACGTATCCGGTTTAAATCCGAAATCCTTTTCCAACTCCGATACATCCGCATAAGTCTGATATACATCGCCTGGCTGCATCGGAAGAAATTCTTTTTCCGCTTCATTGTCGATCACTCCGGCTTTCCTCAGACAATTTTCCAGTGTTTCGACAAAAAAATTCAAGCTTACCGGCTGATGGTTTCCGATATTATAAACCTTCACTCTCACTCCATCTTCATTAGCGTCCGGAGCCTTTTCCATCACTGCAGATACGCCTTTAACGATATCGTCAATATAAGTGAAATCACGGTACATATCTCCGTAATTAAACAACTGGATTTTCTCACCCTTTACCATCTTATTCGTAAACCCGAAATATGCCATATCCGGTCTTCCGCAGGGACCGTATACTGTAAAGAAACGCAGCCCCGTGCATGGAATCCCATACAGCTTGCTATATGCGTGGGCAAGGAGTTCATTGGATTTTTTCGTTGCCGCATATAAAGAAACCGGCTTATCTGTCTTATCCTCTGTCCGATACGGTACTTCTTTATTTAATCCGTAAATTGAAGAGCTGGAAGCATAAACCAGATGCTTTACACCTGGCTTTCCGTCATCATAAGAATGCCTGCAGCATTCCAGAATATTATAAAATCCAAGGATATTGCTCTCGATATAAGCATCCGGGTTCGTGATCGAATAACGCACACCGGCCTGTGCCGCCAGATTCACAACAATTTCCGGTTCCCATTTCTGAAAAATCTGTTCCAGAAAACTGCGGTCTGCGATATTTCCCTTATGAAAAGAAAAATGATCCCAATTTTCCAGCTCTTTCAGACGATATTCTTTTAAGCTGACATCATAATAATCGTTCAGATTATCAATACCGATCACCTGAACTTCTGAATCTTTCTGCAAAATATTCTTTGCAAGATTCGAACCGATAAATCCGGCTGCGCCAGTAATTAAAATTACTCTTTTCATCTCTTTCATCTTCCAATGCTGTAATATTCCACATCTGCAGCTTTCATCTTTTCCGGATCAAAAATATTCCTTCCATCATAAACAAGCGGTGTTCTCATCAGCTGTTTAAATGCTTCCGGTTCAACTTTTTTAATTTTCTTCCACTCTGTAAAGATGAAGCAGATATTTGCATCCTTTAAAACCTCTTCAATCTGCTCTGTATAGGAAATCGTTCCTCTTTCAACCGCACCCTCTGGAAACTTCTTTTTGAAATTGTTCATTGCTACTGGATCGTATGCAACGATATCTGCACCATTCTTTAAAAGAAGGGCGATATTATCAATCGATGGTGCTTCTCTCAGATCATCTGTTCCAGGCTTAAATGCCAGTCCCAAAACTGCAACCTTTAAGTGTTCAAAACTGATCATCCGGTTACTCGCCTTATAAAAAAGCGCTGTCTTCTGATCTGCATTGACATCTACGGCAGCCTCTACGGTACGCAGCCGATATCCGACTTTATGTGCTTGGAATTTCAATGCCTTTGTATCTTTCGGGAAACAACTTCCACCATATCCGATTCCTGCTTTCAGAAAATTTGCTCCAATTCTCGTATCATAGCTCATTCCCTTAGCAACATCTTCTATATTTGCTCCGATCCTTTCACACAAATTTGCAATATCATTCATGTAAGAGATTTTTAATGCAAGAAAGTCATTGCAGGCATATTTTGTCATTTCAGCAGACCGTCTGTTCATCGCAACAATCGGCAACTGAAACGGTTCATAAATTTCCCGAAGCAGTTTTTCTGCCTCTTCACTTTCTGTGCCAATGATAATTCTTGCCGCATGCAGCGTATCATGTACTGCAGAGCCCTGCGCCAAAAACTCCGGATTGGATGCAACCTCAATGTGAAGTTCTTTTCTTACCAGAAAATCCTTGATAAACTGCTCTACACGATCATTCGTTCCGACCGGAACTGTGGATTTTACCACGACAAGACAATCTTTTTCCACGTTTTCTGCAATCTGACGGCAAACGGTTGCAATATAGCTTAAATTAGCAGAGCCATCCGGCTGTTCCGGCGTACCGACACCAATAAATATCGCATCTGGATTCTTATAAGCGCTTTTATAATCCGTCGTATAATGCAGTCTTCCAGCCGCATTATTCCGCTTCATTAGCTCTTCCAGTGCATCTTCATAAATCGGAGACACCCCAGATTCCATCAGCTTTACTTTATTTTCATCCACATCGACGCAGGTAACGTCATGTCCTTTTTCCGCAAAGCAGACGCCTGCTACCAGACCTACATATCCGGTTCCTGCAACTACAAGCTTCATCTTTCATCCTCCATTTTTTCTTTATTTATATTTTCCTCTACTTCTCGCATTCTTTTTTCATAAATTCCAACCATTTGAATCAATGTAGTAATTTTTTGATTCTGTTTTGAAACAATTGATGTCAATGCCATCAGTATACATAACATAAAACCTATACATACAACAAATAATGCATACATCGGCGTTTCAATTCCAGATAAATGAGCTAATACAACTAGCAATTTAGGAAATAATACCATAATTGCCATTACCAGCCCTGCCAAAAGCCATAATAATGTGTATTTCAATGAAAGCGATCTTTTTTTCAGTAACAGCAAAACTATTATAAAAAAAATAATAACACCTGTAATTAAAACTCCCTGTAGTTGTGTATTCATTTTTTTCTCCTTACTCCAAAACTAATTCTACAAATAAGAATAGCTAATGATACTTTTATCATATAATAAACTGACTTTCCAAAACTAATTGAACTCTCTCCACCATGTCGTTCGCACATTTTCACCGGCACTTCTACAATTTTCCCCTTATGCATTGCTACCGCAACTATAGACTCTGGTTCTGGATAATCCTGCGGATAGTCTTTAGCAAAAACCTGCATAAACTCTTTATTCACTGCTCGAAATCCACTTGTAACATCTTTTATTTGTTGTATGCAACATATTGATACCAACATTCCTAATATTCGAATTCCTATCCTTCTACTTCTCGAAGACTGAAATCCTTCTTTTTTTAAAAATCTAGAGCCTATAACTACATCAGCCGTTCCAGAGACAATCGGAGCAATTAATGTATCTAAATACTTCGGATCATGTTGTCCGTCACCATCCATCTGTATCGCAATATCATATCCATTTTCTACTCCGTATTTATACCCGGTCTGCACCGCGCCTCCAATTCCAAGATTTACTGGAAGACTAATATATGTAATACCTAAATTTTTCAAAATTCTTTCCGTCCTGTCTTTGGAACAATCATTTATAACAACATAGTCAACCGAAGCTGCACTTTCTTTTAATCTTTCAACTGTTTCTTTTATATTTTTTTCTTCATTATATGCTGGTATTATAACTAAGATTTTCATTTCTTCGTTTTTATACATTCTAAATTCCTCTTCATCTTCCAGAAATTTCTTCTATTTTTTTCAACAAGGTATTTGTATATTTTTCCCTTCCTTTCGATGATAAATGTACAATATCACAAAACAATTCTTCATCATCAAAAGGAAATTTAAGATAAAAAATATTATTTTTTTCCATTTCATTCATACTTCCTTTTATTCGAAATAATTTAACATTATATTGTTCAGCAATATCTTCAACTGTTCTCATTAGTTCCTGATATGAATTGTCCTGCAACACAGATTCCCATTTCGGTGTCTCTATCAATACTATTTCGATTTTTTTTTCTTTCGCCCATAAAATGATATTTTCAAAAGCTTTTTTTTGTTTTAAATTCGTTACATTTCCTGTCTCATCCGGTAACATTCTATCAAGTTTTTCTTTAGACGTCCCTTCGCTTTCTGCTATATTTCCTCCCTTATAAAATCTGTTATTTACAAGAGTGTTGCTAATTGGCCAAGTGAATAACTGTTCATTATTAGCCTGAACAAAAACCTTGTACCATTCTTTTCCACTAACTACGTTATTTTCACATAAAATATCCCACATACTCTCTTTAAATGTCAAATCTGTTTCAAGCAAAAGTTTATCATCACTAATCCATGGCTCTTTTGCCATCATATACACATATACATCTAAATATAATCTACTTATTTTTACATGATGTTTGTCTAAATATTTTAATTGCAACTCCTCAAATACCGGTTGATTTCCGTTATATGAAAGGATCCAACTATCCTTTTCTCCTTTCTCCTCAATCACTTTAATATCTATTCCTTGTCTAAATGCTGATGACCCCAACCATAAGTCTGTTACTTCGCCCTTTTTTATCAAAGCGGGCATTCCAAAATTATTATAATTCATCAATTTATAAGCATAATTATTTTTAATAAAAATAATTAAAATGATGTTTACCATGACGATAATAATACTCCAACTGTACTTAGCTACTTTTTTAAAACTGCGCATATACGAAGCTTTTCCCTCCAAACATTCCGAATAAAATTATAGAAACGGCGCAAAAAAATGTCCATTTCTTCCCGAACACCACCCTTTTTTCATTTTTTGGGGCCTCCATAAATTCTTTTATTCCCAATACAATTATAAAAAAACAAATTACAATAAAATATGCCACACAAGTGTAATCCATTGTAAATGGCAAAATAGATTCTATTATATCTGATAGTGAAAAGGATAAATTTGAGAACATCCGCTTAATATATATGAACGAAATTTCTAATGAGCTTGCTCTAAAAAAAACAAATCCAAACATGACACCTAAAAATGTGAACATACTATTCACTATATTCCATATTCTTGCATGTTGCTTATTAGTGCTTTGTTTTGAATGACATAATACTCTCAAAATTCCATGCCATCCCCCCCATACAATATAATGAATTCCATTTCCATGCCACAATCCGCTTACCAAAAAAGTTAACATAAGATTAATATTTTTTCGTAACTTTCCTCGCCTGTTTCCCCCAAGCGGAATATACACATAATCTCTTAACCAAGAAGATAAAGAAATGTGCCATCTTTCCCAAAATTCAGCTATATTGTGTGCCATAAATGGAAATTTAAAATTCTCTGTTGTATCAACTCCATACATATACGCTATACCAATTGCTATATCCGAGTAACCTGAGAAATCACAATACAATTGAATTGTAAAAAAAAAGGCTCCCATCCATAGCGCAAATGCAGGATAACTTTCAGGGTGCGAAAATACAGCCTCAATATAGTTGTTTAATCGGTTTGAAATTATCATTTTTTTGAACATTCCTGTAATAATTCTTTCAAAGCCATACCCGAACATTTTTTCATCAAATGACATACCTTGATCCATACTTCTCAACATTACATCTACACGTTCAATCGGTCCACTCACAATTTGCGGGAAAAAAAGAATACAATTATAATAACTTACAAAATTTATAACGACTCCATATCTACCCATATATATATCTACTAAATAGCTAATTATCTTTAATCCATAATAAGAAAAACCAAGTGGTATGACTACATTTGCCCAAATACTATCTCCATTCTCTCCTGGCATATAATATCCTGGGATCTTGCAAAATATCAAGATTCCCACTATTCCCACCACCCCTACAAATAAGAAGAAATTCTTGCATTTTCCTTTTGCTCTCTCAATTACAAATGAAAGCCCCCAAGACCCCGAGATGCATACCAATGCCAGAATATACATTTTAACGCTATATTGTAAATAGAAAATGGTACTTAACAGTGCTAAAAAAGATTTTCTATACCTTTGTGGAACATAATAATAACCCACAAGTCCAATTATCGAAAATAAAAGTATCTTTAATACACTCAATTGCATTACGCCTCCTACTTATAGAATAAAATTATATCATAAACACTCCAAAATGACAATGTAGTCACCTTCTAGCAATTGTCATTCATATCTAATAGTGCTATAATAACATAGGTTTATATTTTTATAAGTAAAGAATATTACCACCAAAATCTGGGAGGGGATATTCTTCACTATCAAACTATAAGTTTTACTTAGAATCATCATTGGAGGTATTTATATGGAAACTATCGCAGTCATCGGCCTCGGTTCAATGGGAAAGCGACGAATCCGTTTATTAAAAAATCAGCTAGGTAAAAAAGTAATTGGCATTGATACTAATATTGAACGTTTAACTGAGGTTACTGAAATATTCCACATTCCTTGCTATTCCTCAATTGAGCTAGCTCTTAACAATCATAACATATTTGCTGCCGTCGTATCAACGTCCCCACTTTCACATGCAACTATAATTCATACTCTGTTGGACAAAAAAATACATGTATTTTCCGAAATTAATCTAACAACTGAGCACTATAATGAACTTATCGAGCTTGCCTATAAGAAACAATGTATCCTATTTTTATCTTCCACAATGCTCTATCGTCAAGAGGTATCTTATATCTCAGATATAACACGGGGTTCACAAAACATGAACTATTCCTATCATATAGGGCAATATTTACCAGATTGGCACCCTTGGGAATCGTATAAAAATTTTTTTGTTGCTAATTCCAAGACAAACGCTTGTCGTGAAATTCTAGCGATTGAATTACCTTGGTTACAAGCTGTTTTTGGAGATATTACTGATTGTAAAATTGTCCGAAAAAAAACTACGTCTCTTGAACTTGATTATTTAGACACTTATTTTATTATTTTGGAACATACGAAGAATAATCATGGTTCTTTTATTGTAGATATTACCTGTAGGCCAGCTGTTCATTCATTTACTTTATTTTCTGAAAACCTGCTATTACAATGGAACGGTACTCCAGAAACACTTTTAGTTTATAATCCTATAACCTGTCAAATGGAGAATCCTCATTTTACAGAAAAAATCATTAAGGATCCTCATTATGCCGATAATATTCTTGAAAATGATTATCTAGAAGAATTAAAAGCATTTTTTGATAAAATAGAGCATCCTCTACATCAATACTACAATTTTGAAGATGACTTGAAAACTTTAACTATAATTGATAAAATGGAGTCTTAATATGAAAGTATGCTTTGTAGGAGCCGGTTCTATTGGCCGACGCCATATCCGAAATTTATATCACCTTTTACAGGGAAAAGAAATTACCATTGATTTATTGCGTAGTGGAAATGGTGCTGCTCTCAACTTTGAGTTAACATCATATATTCATAAAATATATACTTCTATTGATGATCTTGATCCGGATTATGATGCTATTTTTATTACAAATCCGACCAGTTGTCATTTTTCCAGTATTCTTCAACTTCAACACTTAACAAAATCTTTTTTTGTGGAAAAACCAGTGTTTAACACTACTCAAATTAACCTTGAGGATTCTGGAATAGATCTCAAAAAGCTTATTTATGTCGCAGCTCCCATGCGCTATACTGCAATTATCCAATATATCAAACAGCATCTTGATATGTCACAAGCACTATCAATACGTTGCATATGTTCAACCTATTTACCTAATTGGCATCCAAACGAAGATTATCGCACTTCCTACAGTGCACATAAAGACCTCGGAGGTGGTGTCTCCATTGATCTTATCCATGAATGGGACTATATTACTTACTTGCTTGGTTTTCCTCAAAAAACTTATAGTATTATAAAAAAAATATCCACTCTTGAAATTGACAGCGACGATATTGCTATCTACATCGCTCAATATGCACACCAAACAGTTGAGCTACATCTCGATTACTTTGGTCGTAAAGAAACACGTTATATGGACATTTTTTTCCCGAATGATACTATTCATTGTGATTTCATAAAAAATACTATTACATATCAAGTCACCAATAAATGTCTTTCTTTTTCAGAGGAAAGAGACGATTATCAAACTGCTGAACTTCGCTATTTTCTGGATCTTCTATCTGGAAATAGAATTAATGAAAACTCAATTTATAACGCATATTCTGTTCTAAAACTGGCAAAAAGTGAACCAATTTAAACACAATCTATTAAAAGGGAAATAAACACCTCGTCTATTTCACAAATTAAAACTATAATATTTACCAAACAAAAAGAAAGGAAAATATAACTAATATGAAAATTCTATTTACAATTTGCGGTCGAGCCGGTTCAAAAGGTATTCACAATAAAAATATTAAAACTTTCTGTGAATTTCCTCTTCCTCTCTATTCTCTTTCCGCACTTGATTTGTATCTTACAAAACATCCTGAATGTGATGCTGACATTGCTTTAAATACAGATAGTCTTGATTTAAAAGAAATTTTATGTACCAATACTAAACGAAATGTTTATTACATACCAAGAAAACACACCCTTACCGGCGATTTTGTCGCAAAAAAAGATGTAATTAAAGACACTCTAATAGAAATGGAAAATCTTACTCATACTTCCTATGAAATGGTTGTCGATCTTGATATTACTTCTCCCCTCAGAACGGTACATGATATAGAAAATCTGATTCAAAAATTCCGTGATACTTCCTGTGATGTTGTATTTTCTGCTGTACCATCTAGACGAAGCCCTTATTTCAATATGGTTTACAATAATAATGGATCCTTTGAACGAATTATTCCAACGAATTTTACTGCAAGACAAGAGGCTCCCGATGTCTTTGACATGAATGCTTCTTTATACGCATACCGCTGTGAACATTTGAAAGCTGGATATGGCGCACTTGAAGGATATAATGAACTTATTCTTATGTATGATACTGCTGTTCTTGATCTTGACCATGAAAATGATTTTACACTTATGCAAGTTATTGCTCACTTTTTATTTCAAACCAATCAAGAATTCAATGAAGTTCGTTGTAACATATTAAATCTTGTGTAGATATCCAACAGGATCTATCCTGCGTTGGCTGAATGTTGGATAGATCCTGTTGAATTATTCCATTCACGGAAATACCTCTTAAACTTTTTAATGCTTACCTTATTTTTGGGCAATATAAACCAGTGTACATAAAATTTTTGCTATATCATCCCATTTTTTGGCATTTAAGTGAGATAACATATATAATACTTTTTTATTATGGCAATTTTCTCTGATATAATCTATGTAATATCCCATCGAATCGTTATCTAAAGGATTTCCATTATAGGATGTTTTCAGTTTCAAATAAAATCCAAACAATCTTCCATACATTAGAGGAAAATATTGCTTTCCCCACTGATCAACTTGATCCTTCAGACGAATAATCTTCTCTTGTTTAGCATTCGTTTCAATTTCCAATATTTTCTTATTTATCGGATAATATCGGCAATGAGAAAAAACAGGTATTTCCATTAAATCTGGTCTCATATTTTGAATACACTGTAATTGAACGTGTGCTTTACTTTTTTGATTATACGAAATTCTTAATGATTCAAGTCGAACTAAAGGTTCTCCAGATAGCAAAGTAGAGTAACGATATATATTTGCAATTTTGGCTTGATCCGTATCACACCGAACTCTTCGATAATAATCTAATAGCATACACTCTTTCTGTGTCATATTTTCAATATTTATTCCAAGTTTTATTGCACGCATTTTAATTTTTTTTAAAACATAGTCTCTATACGCATCCCAGTTTTCTACAAATGTTTTATATTGTCCTTTTAAATAAAACTTATCAACATACTCCTCCATAGGAAATGGGGTATGATATACTTTATCTAACGCATCATTGGAGCGAAGCGGTTCTCCCAAAAAGCCAAACGTCATATAATCGCTACCATTACCATTTTCCATCAATTGTTGATATGTTTTATTTCCTCCATAAATAAATGCCAATTCCCCCATTCTTTCATAATATACAGAATCTTCACACATCTTATAAAAAGGCTCAAACTCAACTGTCTTAAATGGTAGTCCACATTTTTCTGAAATATTTTTACAACAAACTCTATCTTCTAATTGTGAATTAAACACGTGTCCTCTGCCCTGCCAGGATATGATTGATGATTTTTCTTGTTTCGAAATCATCGCAGCTAAAACAACTCTCGTATCCAATCCACCAGTCATGCAGACAGATCGTTTTTCAAATAATTTATTATAACAGTCCGCCTTCTCTCTCATATATTTGCAAAGGTTGTCAATACTTCCACTTTTTTCTTCAATCAAGCCTACGCATATCTGTCCATTTGCATCTTCAACTACTTTTAAGTTCTCTTTACATATAAGCAGCTGATCTGATTCTAATCTATAAATATTTTTAATCGGTGTATCTTTTCCCCAAATACATTCCTGCATAGAATACTCCATCATAGCGTATTCATTTACAGGCATATGCACATATTCTTGGATATGCGCATAACTGCATGATACAATATATTTATCGTCATCCATATAGTAATAAATTGCATATTTTCCATCAATATCTGTAAAAATTAAGTCCTTATTTTTATTATGAATACAAAGAGCAAATATCCCATCGGCTCTTTTTCTAGCTTCAATTCCTTCCTTTTGGAAATCTCGATAAAAAAGATTTAAAGCTTTTGAGCCTATTTCATTTTTATAAATAAATGTTCCTACAGAAATAACAGCAGTTCCATCCTCTGCGTACCATACATTCTCATTATCTATATATATTTTTTTATAACAACTTATATTTCGTTTCTCTTCGTTCTCAAAAAAGGATATTCTAAATCCAACTTTTCGGTAGCTCTCATGCATTTTGTTAAAAATCTCTGTTGAGTTTGAAAGTAATATTTTTCCCATATTTTTTTCCTTATTTTCTGTTTATTATCTTTCTAAAAAGAATCTTCAGTTCCTTTTTAAAGTATAGGCTAAATACAATAAAAATATATATCAAAGATTCCATAATTTTTATGGCCATTCCTTTCCAAGTAACCGGGAGTAATATGGAACCTATATATATCATTGATATTATATACAAAATAATCTCTTTTTTTCGATCAGTCGTTAATCGCCACATACTACTTGCTATTACATGCACATATATGCACATAATTGCGTAGCAAAACATGGTCGTTAATGCCGCTCCCTCTGCACCTATAAAATGTACAAAAATAATATTTAATATAATATTTAAAAAAGTACAAAACCATGTCACTTTAGCTTTTTTATTTACCCCTTTTAAATAATAGCTGCAGACAGAATCATACGCTCTCATAATTCCATAAAAAAACATGGCACAAGTTAATATAATAGCAGTATACTTACTATCAGCATAATCTTTAGATAGCAATGAAATCAAAGAAGGAATAAATACGATCACACCTGAACTTAATACAGTAACCATTAGTACAAAGATCCCACTAAGTTTATCAATTATCTCATGTGTCTTTTCCCATCCATCATTCATTAATGAAAAAATATATGGTTTATATGCTTTATTTACCGAATCAATAAAAATACAAACTATATGACCAAAATTGCTTCCCATACTATAAATTCCAGCAGCTGAGGTTCCTGATATTGCAGTTATGATCAGTCTATCACTTGTATTTAAAACCCAATAAGAAAGCAAAATCGGAAGTAGACTTGAAGAATAATGGACATACGTTTTCATCTTGCTAAAATTTTTAACAGGAACTAATAATTTTCTTGCATATAGAACATACACTATCCCCCGAATAATACTAACAATCAAAAAAGACAAAATATAGGCAATCACCTTATTGGAAATTGTCATAACACAAACATATGTAGAGAGTAAATTTAAAGTTCCAAAAAGGACTGTAATAGCAGAAACTGTTTTGCCATCTTGTCGAGCCACCAGATATTCATGTATCAAAGCATAATAATTATCAAATACTCTCGATATAACCGCCATCACAAACGCTATATATATCGATTTGTCTAAACTCCTGCAAAAAAATCCTGCACTCACTAAAATAAGTCCATAACCAAGAATTGACACAATCGTCATAAAATAAGATATCTTAGAAAATAATTGTTTTACTTCTTCTTCATTTACACAATCAAAGTAATATCTGGTAATCACACAATCAATGCACAAAGTCACGACATAATTACATAACATAATAATTGTATTTATATTACTAATTATTCCGTACTCACTTGTTGATATAATGTTAGAATATAACGGTAAAAGTAAAAAGGTTATAGCCTGCAATAATACATTTGAAATTGTAAAAATAATAGAATTACCCAATAATTTTTTCATTTTTCAATATCCATTTTAAAATAAATATCATAAAAACCTTTTTGTAGATTAATTTTATTTTCAACCACCTGAACTATTTTCTCTAATATTTTTTCTGCTGTTTCCCCTCCTTCAAATGGAATCTTCATGTTTTTTAATTTTCTTGTAAAAGAATTGCTTTGAACCATTTTTATTGCTTTAACAATTTCTTCCTTATTTGGCTTACAATCAACTATACTTTCAGCTTTGACCCTTCCATTCTGTCGATTTCCAATATTAATAGTTGGGATTCGAAATGCGGGTGCTTCATAGATTCCACTAGATGAATTTCCAATAATTACTTTACATCCTGCCAACATGCTCAAATACTTTCTACTTCCTAAAGAATCAAACAAATAACAATTTTCGTGTATTTCACAAAACTCCTGCAACACTTGATTAAAAAAAGCTCCACCAATATCCGCATTTGCTTTTGTAAAAACATAAATTAACTCATTTTCCTCTTCAATTGCACTCAATAAACTTTTTAACTGATTCACACTATCTTTTTCCATTGTGACCGGATGGAATGTTACCATTGCATAAGGTCGCATCAAGTTTATCTGCAATTCATTTTGCAATTTTTCTTTTGATAAGAAATCCATATGAAGAACTGTATCAACTCCAATATCTCCAAAGTTAAAAACTCTTTCTGGATTTTCTCCCATCTGTATAACTCTCCTTGCATATTCTTCACACGCCGGAAAGTGTAAATAGCTCATTTTAGTAATACAATTACGAATGACATCATCCACTGCACCCGATGTCACCTCTCCTCCTGAAATATGGGCAATAGGAATTCTCAACATTACTGCGCTAATACAAATAGACAATAATTCATATCGATCCCCTACAACTACTAATAAATCTGGCATGTTTTTCAAAAACTCATTTGTAAACCGAGTTTGAGCTTGCGCCATAGTTTTTGCAATATCTTGTTGTGTTTCTCCTTTTGCACAAATTTTAATTTTTTTGAAAATTTTTATTTGATCTTCTTCAATTTCAGATATCGTGTATCCATAAGCTTGCTCTAGATGCGTTCCCGTTACATACAAAAAGAGTTCTATTCTACTATCTTGTTCCAAAAGTCTTAACAGCCTGCGCAATACCCCATATTCAGCCCTCGTTGTAGTCACAACTGCAATTTTGTGCATGTCAAATTAATTCTCCCTTATTTCTATCAATTCGTCTTCCTTAAAATCACGCACTGCTCTTGTTCCTAGAACTTCCATCCATTGCATCGGATTAATCCCAGTCCCTGGACGTTTAACAGCCAAATTATCCTCTGTTAAAATTTCTCCTTCCTGAATATTTCTTCGTGCCACTATACTCTTTCTCGCAATTGCTATATTTTTTCTTTCTGATTCACTTACATGTTTTACGCCATCCCCCAATGCAATTTCAATATTTCGAATATTTTTCACCATTCTTCCTAATTCATCAGGCTCTAAGCTTGCTTTATGATCAGGTCCTGGCATATTCTTATCTAATGTAAAATGTTTTTCTATCACACATGCGCCTAATGCAACAGCTGCAACCGGTACTTCTATCCCCTTAGTGTGATCTGAATAACCCACTTTTTTTCCAAACATTTTTTTCATGGTTCGCATTGCATACAAATTAACATCTTTTAACGGTGTCGGATATTCCGTATTACAATGTAACAATGTAATTTCTCCACCACCATTATTTTCTAGAACATTAATAGCTGCCAAAATTTCGTCAGGCTCACACATGCCAGTAGACATTACAACTGGCTTTCCTGTATGTGCAATTTTAATTAAATATGGATAATTTGTAATTTCCCCTGATGGTATTTTAAAAAAAGGGACACCAAGCTCATTCAAAAAATCAACACTTTTTAAATCAAATGGAGTAGATAAAAATTGAATTCCAACCCGGTCACAATACTCTTTTATCTTTCTAAACTCATCAAATGACAATTCGAGCCTCTTTACCATTTCAAACTGACTTTCTTCTTTTCCCGTATTTTTCTTTTGATATTCAGCCATTTCTGCATATTTTGAAATAATTTCTTCTGTTACAAATGTTTGAAACTTCACACAATCAGCGCCTGCCCTTTTTGCCACATCTACTAATTTAAGTGCAGTATTAAAATCACCATTATGATTATCTCCTGCTTCCGCTATAATATACACTTTTTCCATAATTCTTCTCCTGTTTATCCTCTATACTTAATCATCAAGTTGTTTTGATCATTCCATTTGGCATCTAATTTCTTTCTTTTTTCAACAAGCTCGTTAAATTTTTCTGAAATAAATATATTAGAACCAATCCAATAATTTAGTTGTCCATATTTATTAAATTGTTTTTTAAAGCGATACAAAGAATCTTCTCCTTCTACTCCTCCGCCCAAATGCAATAATTCCTTTCCATTTTCCTGAGCCCACTTAGCTGCTTCAAATAAAAGTAAATTCATGGAACCATATTGCCTCGAATCGGTTCGCATTCCTGACAGGTGATAATGTGCATATCTGTCACTATATAATATTATAGCACAACTAATCATTTTACCATTCATATATGCATAAAAGAATCGAATATTTTCGGGCATTTCACGAATTAAGAATTCATAATACTCCTTATTAAAAAAATAATATCTATCAGCCTTGTCTCTTTCCATTGTCTCCACATAAATATCTATAAATTCATTCAAATATCTCCCCTGATCTTGAACAACATATACACCATTTTTTAGTGCCTTTCGAACCATATTCCTGTTTTTAGTATCCATATTACGCATAATGTCCACACCATACCTAGTATCCATATAGATAGTATTTTTTAATAATATCTTTTTACAAACACCCTCTAATACAGATTGATTATTCATCCATGGTGCAAAACGAAAAAATTGGCTGACAATATTATTTTTCCGACAATACAGTTCCATCTCTTTTACAAATTTCAAAATTGAATTTTTGTTATATTCTCCTTCAACCAATGGTCCTCCATAACCATAAGGCGTCGTCAAATCCAAATATTTTCCTTCTTCAAATGTTTTTTTAAAAGCATCTTCATTTGATAAATCATTAAGCATCATAACATATGCCATTCGCATTTTAGAATCTTCAAACAGAAACAAATATGGAAACCCATCACCGTGTAACATAAGAGAAACTGCATACTCACATAAAAAATATACATCCCAGTTTTTAAAACTATGTACCTGTCTATTCCACTCTTCTTTATCATTCCACTTAATCACATACATCATATCGTTTCACTCGCCTCTACTCTTGCCCTCATTTCTTCAAAAGTATCCATTTGCCCCATATCCATCCAGGCATGTTCTCCAATCGGATATATTCCTACTTTCTCATTCTTTTTTTTATATTCCATAATAATGTCTGGAAATGAAACATTTCTTCCTGTTTTCATTTCATCAATTACTCTTGGTTCTACAATATAACATCCTGTATTGGTAAAAAAAGACAATTCTGGTTTTTCCTTCATATTTTTAATCTGTCCATCAGTTCCAATTTCAATTACACCATATGGGATTGTGAACGTTTTTAAAGAACACACCATAGTAATTAGGTTTTTTTCTTTCTTATGAAATTCATATATTTTTTTAAAATCTTCTTCTATTAAGATATCACAATTACTTAAAATAAATGTTTCATGAACCTTGTTTTTCAATAAAGCAATTCCTCCACCCGTTCCAAGTGGATATTCTTCGTCTATATAAGATACAGAATAATCTTTCTCTATCTCATTGAAATATGCCTTAATCATATTTTTTTTATAGTTCACAATCAGAAAAAATTGATTACATCCATATTTTCTAAATTGATTTATAATTCTTTCTGCTATCGGAATTTCACCTATCGGGATCAAAGGCTTCGGCAAAATTTTTGTATATGGGTATAAACGTGTCCCCAATCCTCCTGCCATCATTACAACCGGAAGAGAAATATTACGTTTTTTTAACGATATATTTTCATCATTCCAAAATGAAACAGACAATAGCCTCTCTTCTTCATCCACAATTGGCATTGCTTCAATTCCGTATTTTTTCATAATCTCATTAGCCTTATGTTGATCCTCTTTTTTTAAATAAAAAGGCCTATAATTTGCCACTTTTGAGATTGGTTCTGACAAATCTCCTCCAGATAAAATCCATCTTCGCACATCTCCATCTGTTAATGTAGCTTTCAACCTTCCATCATCTAAAATAAAAAGTATTTTTTTTGCAACTACGTCCAATTGCTCCATTGCCTGTATAATGCTGCTGTCTTCCGCTATAATCAATTTTTGAAATTCCATTTTTCCATCCTAATTTTAAATATTATAAATATCAGGTTTATACTTATCCATATTATCTTTAAAAAAAGATATTGTTTCTGAAAGTCCTTCTTCGAAAGAATAAACAGGTTTCCAATCTGTAAGTTCTTTTATTTTTTTATTAGATCCCAACAAACGATTTACTTCACTTTTTTCAGGTCGTAAACGTTCTTCATCACATACTATTTTAGCATTTGGATTAATCTGTCTAATCAATTCTTCTGCCAATTCTCCAATTGAAATTTCATGTTGCGTTGCGATGTTTATTTCTTCTCCAATTGTTTTTTCAGACTCATATATTTTAATAAATCCATTCACGGTATCTTTTACATAATTAAAATCACGCGTCGGAGTTAAAGATCCCAAATGGATTTTTTCTTTTCCGGCCAAAAGTTGTGTTATAATTGTTGGAATTACTGCTCTCGCAGACTGTCTCGGTCCAAAAGTATTGAATGGCCTAACTATCGATACTGGCAATTGAAACGAACGATAAAAAGATTCTGCTAAACGATCCGCGCCTATTTTGGTTGCCGAATAAGGGGATTGACCCTGAAATGGATGTTTTTCATCCATGGGTACGTATTGTGCCGTTCCATAAACTTCAGATGTTGATGTAACTAATACTCGCTCTAAATCTTGTTCTCTTGCAGCCTGCAGTATATTTAATGTTCCTTTAATATTAGTATCAACATACGTATCCGGAGAATGATAACTAAACGGAATTGCAATTAACGCTGCGAGATGAAATACTGCGGCAGTTCCCTTCATTGCTTCTTTCACACCATTCGGATCTCTCACATCTCCCTGAAATATTTCAACATTTTTCATCACATCACTCGGCAAAGTATCCAACCATCCCCAAGTATTAAAAGAATTATAATAAACAAAGGCCTTTACTTGATATCCCGCTTTTACCAATTCCTCTGTTAAATGACTTCCAATAAAACCGTCCGAACCTGTTACTAAAATTTTTTTCATGTTCCATTTCTCCTATTCTGATAATTAAATGTTATCAAATAAAATACTATGAGCAAGCAGTCGTACTATCAATACACTTATTGATTTCTACGCACAAATTATTAAATGCATTTTCTTTCCAAAATAATTTATCCTTATTTTTTTTGCTTTTTATATTTTTTTCTAACTTATCCGCCAATTCTTTCGCACTGTTTACTTCTGCGGCAAAACCATCTTGACATAACTGCTTCATACACTCTGCTGAAACCGTATTAAAAATAAATGTGTCAAGCCCAAATCCCAATCCCTCGAAAATTGCCGTAGAACTCACTCCTACTTGTACATTACTAATTGCAAAATACTCATATATATTATGCCGTAATGAATCAACAACCTCAATTCCACTATTTGCAAGCCAAGGATAACGTTTTTTCCAATTAGAATACTCTCCTGGATGAAGTTTATAAATTATCTTCCACTTGTCATTTATTAAATTACTAAATTCAACTGCAAATTTACTAAAATTTTCTCCTATTGTCCACTGTGATAAAAAAAGAATAACTTTTGTTGTTTTATTTTTATCACGATTTATTTTTTGGTATTTTTTAACTTGCTCTTCGAAATATGGGTAACCAACAGAAATTACATTTTTATCTTCAAGCGGAACCGAAATACAATTTTTCCAATAATCCGAAAAAAGAAAAACCTTTTGAGGAAATTGCTTGATTAAAACGTTTTTGGGATAATAATAAGCAATAGATCCACTCATCACTCCATGCTGTAATTCAATTGTGTTAATCTTTTTTTCATACGCAATTTCATTAAAAATCATACAATCCAAATTGTACGATACAACCTCCAAAATCACCTTGGGCTGTATTTTCTGGATTACTTTTTCAAATTTTTTTCTTTTCACGCAATAAAGTAAATAAAGCCGCGTCAACATTTCAGATAAAGCTTCCACGCTTACCTCTTGTTTTACCATATGTTGAAATTCTGGTGCAACTATTGACATCTCTTTTTCAAAAAACTTTTTTGCTTTTCTATACTTTTTTGCTTTTAACTTACATTCTAAAAAACCATATATCAAACTTTCTAATTCTACACAATCAGAATAAAAAATACGCTCTGTTTGAATTGGCTTAAGATGTTTATAAAAATACGGTCTTTCAAGCACTACACTATTTGGATAATGTTCTTCAATTTGTTCCGTGTAAATGCAACGATAATATCCGTCTTTTAAAACTCTCCTTTCATGATTTAATATCAACAGATCTCTATGTCCAATTTTTTTTATTTTATGCCTATATCTTAAACTATTTATGATCATATTCTTGATTCCACATATAAGACCATCTGTCATTTTCTGACTACTCATTTCTATTCCTTCCTGCAATTTTGTTAAGTAACTAAAAATTGCATAACGGGAATAGACCCAGTAAGAAAAATCATCATATTTTTTTTCAAATAAGTATTTATTTTCAAAACTTGAAAACTCGTCAATTAACATATTTTACTTATTCTCCTTGCTTTTAAAATATTCGATTACTGGTAGCATTGTAACACAAATATCACATATAGATTTTGCTTTTTCCCTTATATTCCTTGCCAGTTCTTGTGCATCTTTATTCAAATATAATTCATCATAAAACGCAACAATCTCGTTCACATCTATATTGCTCTCATCTGCTGGAACATGCAAAACAAATTTTTCATTTTCAAAAATATCTAATTTCAACGAGGTTATAAATGGTAATCCCTTTGCCGCATATTCACGTGCTTTTAATGTACTAGCTCGATACACTCCAGTTCTATGAAACCCGAGATTTTCAACACCTATACTACATTGATCATAAATAGAATCCAATTCCCGTCCCGTTTTCAATCCGTAAAATATCACATGTTCTGCAATTTCATATTTCTCAACAATTCTCTTATATTCCTCAATTGGAGATCCTTCTCCGACTATATGAAACTGCACCTCACGCTTTTCTCCCTCCTTATAATACTCCCCCATTCCTCTTAATATTCTATCATATCCATGCCATTTAGCAAGTCCGGCAACAGCAATCAAATTAATAGATTCTCTTTTCTTTTCTACTTTTCTAATAGAAACAAGATCAAAATCAATTCCGTTACTGGAACATATAGTCGGGATGCCCCAAATTTGATTATCCTCAGAATATGTATAAATCCTGTCCACAACCCCGTTCATCTTGACACGATATATTTTATCTATTTTAAAAAGGATATCCCATAATAACCCGCTTTGTTTTTCTCTATCATACGGATATGTCGGTATTTCAACCACAATTGTACATCCATTTTCATGTAAGCGCTTCAAAAGGCTTAAAAAAAAGGGGTCAGATAATCCATAGCGATTATAAACAAAATCATATTTCTTATCTCTAAAATAATTCTTCAAGTACAAATTGGCTGAAAATTTTCTTCCAATTTTCGTTTTTCCAATCTTATGTATAATTCCTTTCTCATAAATCCAGACATAATTATCACTAATATATGTATAATCAACCTCATATCCTTGCTTTAAAAAAACTTTGATCTGAGATTTGATTTTTTTTGTAATCCCTGTGGATGGTCCATCCGAGAAATCCCACGTTGTTAAAAACAATAATCTTTTGCCCATTATATCTATATCTCCCTGTATATTTTCAAAAAAATCGGAAGTAACTTAAGTTGATACAATAAAATAGTAAGGCTAACTGTCGCCTTTACAGAAATCCGTTCTCCCTTTGGATATCCCAGTCTCTTCCAAGAATATTTTTTATAATCAGGATAATGCATATCAAGCCATCCAAAAATATTATTTATCAATATTTTAGTTTCTTCTGCAGTACAATTTTTACCGCAATAAAGAAGATACCAAATTAAATACTTAGTAAAAAAATACTGTTTTTCTTCTCTTTTATTCTTTAAATATCCATTTGTTCCCATTTTATTTTCTAATTCATTCAACATTCTTAATGGATTTCTCTCTTCAGATATTTTCTTCCAATTATTATGTGATTCTGACAACTTATCTTGCACCCAATTATAACCCACATAGGATATTACATCTATTTTTTCTGCATAACTAAAAAAAAGCATATTAAAATATAAATCCTCACTAATTTTAGTATTAAAAAAAGATAAATTGTTTTCATCAATAATTTTTTTTCTAAATAATCTTCCCCACGGTGCTGTAATTCTATATTTATTCCATTCTTTTGCCGGATCTAAACTCCAAGTCTCTATTATCCTCCCATCGTCATCTACCATATTAACTCCGCTTATAATTAAATCAGCATTTGTTTTTTCTGCCTGTATCCATAATGTTTCTAAACACCTGTCTTCAATCCAATCATCCTGATCCAAAAACATAATATATTTTCCATTTGCCTTCTTTAATCCATAATTTCTAGTTAATGCTACTCCTTCATTCTTTTTTTTCAAAGCCACCAACATTATTTCCCGTGTTTCATACGCTTTCTTTATGCTCTCTAAGTAATCAAAAGATCCATCTTTCGATCCATCATCAACCATTATTACTTCTATTTTATGTCCCGAAAAATTTTGTTTCAAAACAGAATTTAAAGCTTTACTTATCTTATTTTTTCCATTATAAACAGGTATAATAATCGAAATATCTATTCCTGTACTGCTCATGTCCATCGTTTTCCTAACTCCAACTTTTTTATCTTTTTTCTATTAAATTGCCCTAAGAAACGCCATGTTCTTTTTATATCTATAGCCCATGCATTCTTTATTCCATTTTCTTGCAGCGCCCTATGTCCTTCTCTTAATGAAGTGAGATATGCAGATATTCCACTTGTACTTGTTCCGCCATAAGACATATTCACAATAATTTCCGGGATATAACAAAGTTGATTATCTGAATCCTTTAATATCCGAACCATTAATTCGTAATCTGCAGAACATTTATAATTCGTTTTATACAATCCATATTTTTGATATACACTCCTTTTCAAAAACAAGGTAGGATGCCCTGGCATCCATCCATTTGTTATTTTCCCCTGCCCCATTTTCCAATAACGAATAATTTTCCCATTGGTGGTATAAATTAAATCAGCATGACAACCTATGTATTCTTCCCAATGTCTTTCTAATACTTTCATCATAGTAGATATTGCATTATTTTTTAAAAATAAGTCATTAAAAAAAACTATTACTTCTCCACTGGACAGCTGAAATCCCTGATTCATTGCATCATATATTCCACCATCCCGTGCCGATTTCCATATTAGTCTTTTTTTATCGTGTTCAAATTTTTTTTCAAATTTTTCCAACAATTCCTGTGTTCCATCGTTCGATCCTCCATCTTTTACAATAACTTCTATATTTTTATAATCTTGCTCATAAATATTTAATAATGTATCCTTCAAATAATTTAAACTATTATACGAGCACAAAATTACCGAAACCCGTCTCATTGTGTAGTATATCTCCTCTATATATTAATTATTTAATATGTATTGCAATATATAACAAACTCCTATCATATTTAAAAAAGAACACCCTAACATCAAATAATCAGTTCGATAATTACTCTCTTTCTTTAAAGTACTATTGCACATACACACTGCCATCAATGGCATAAATGGTAATAGGTATCTCCCCTGCACACCAACAACAGACTGACTTTCTACAGGAGTATTTACTAACAGCATAGACATAGTTGCCAAACCCGTGCACAATATCATAACTACCATTGACAAAATCTTCTCCCTTTTATGGATACCATTTTTTTCATCTATTGTTGCATAAAATGTATATACAAGTAAAAATATAAAACCAATTATCAAATATACCGGAAGTATATCTGCAATACGCCATGAAAGTTTTTGTCCTATCACCGATAATAAAATCGAATCACTCTGCACAACTATAGTATTTCCAATTAAACATATTAAATCAAATGGATCAAACAATACAGAATAAATACTTCTGCTATTAGTATGCCCAATTTCTATGTCCATCCCAGAAGTTACTCCAGATATGTGTCCAACTAAATTTTTATTTATTAGCATTGTTATTACAACAACAATACTAATAACCAATAACCTTCCTATTTTTTCTTTTTTTATTTCTTTTTTATGACTTGGAATAAGAAATATTAAAAGTAATATTGGCATGTACATTCCCTTGATAACTACTGTACATATCCCCAATAAAACAATCTTAATCCAATCTATTATAGATAACTGTTTTGACATATGTATATACTTAAAAATAACAGATATAAATAGAAATACCATACCAATATTTATAACATCATAAGAATATGATGAAGACAATTCTAAAACCATCGGGAACTGGCTAATTACATATATCGTCCACTTACCAATAGGTATATTTTTTATTGCCATATACACTAAACATATATACGCCATTAGATTTGTCAATCGTCCCATTATTGATAATAATGGAAAATTTAAATCAAAAATTCGACCTATTGTAATTCCTATCGCTTGAAAAAAATAATTAAGTAGACTTGTATTTCGGCTTGTACTATATGGATACCTAGATTTGCTTTCTTCTAAACTCCACTCTTTTTCTTCTGTTCCCAATAAACCATAAAAAGAATTCATCATTTCTTTTCCTGGTAACAGCTCCTGATACCCATTATCTATACTTCTAACTAATACCTTTCCATCTTTACTAAGCCCCTCTTCTCCCAACATCCGACTTGAATAATCATAACTAGCAATAAAATGTACATCTTCATCCGGTGCAGTATATACCGGTAAAAGAATCATATAAATAACTCCCCAAAAAAGGGCTCCTATTAAAAATAAATTTTCTGGTCTATTAATTTTCTCCCAATATTTAATACCTAACTGTATTACAACAATAAGCCCTACTAAAACTGATATTACAAAATATATCTTTACCATAACCGGATTGCCTATCAATTTAGATTTTAAGATATATATATACCACCATGCCCAAACAATAAAAAATACAGCTCCCCATTTTATAATAGACAATAACTGTTTTTGTTTCTTTAAATATTGCCACCCTATTATTATAACTATTAACATTAATAAAACCACACACAGTTCCACATATGCCACCCATGACAGAGGCGATAAAAACAAAAATTGCACTCCAAGTTCTGGTTCTTCTAAAGAAGCATTTATTCCCCAAGCACGGATCTTTCTTTGTGTATTCAGTACTTCAAAGCAAAGCTGATATGAAGTATTTTTTTTCAATTTTGCATCTAGCTCAATATATTGCATTTTATTTTCTTGTATATCGCTCAAGCTCTGATATACAGATGTACAAACCGCGCCATTATATTTGATCGATGTGATTAAATATCCTTCCCCGTCTTGAAATGTTTCACCTTCTAACGGCTGCACATTAACATAAATACTTTTCAATCTATCTGTGGATGCAACAAATGACATTTCTACGGGATTTTCTAAAGAAATAGTAATCCATTCTCCTGCCGTTTTCTCTGATGAAGGATAGTCCCCTAATTTTTGATGCAACGGATACATTAATGAGAAACTAGGGAGAAGCAATAATGCACTTGCTAGAACAAGCATAATACTCACTAGTTTAGTCATCAAACTTCTATTTATTATTTTCTTTTTTAATTTCCAATCTGAAGCCATCCTTTACTCCCCTTATTCTTGCTTTACACTTTTCCCACTTATTCTCTTCAAATAAAATAACTAACCATATTTTTTTTAATTCTTTCTTTAATTGTTTATACATGCTAAATTCTTCTGGATATTTTCTTGCAACATAAATCTGATTTCTAGCCATATAATATTGCCTCATAGCCGGATGATTATATACAATATCCTTTTTCCATAAAAATTTGACATTTTTCCCATGTCCAACTTCATGTAAAAGTCCATTATAATGAAGACTTAGTACTTTATATCCCCTTTTTTTTAAATTAATACAAATATCGCCATCAACATTATCTATAAATAATTTATTGTCCCAGCCACCACATCTTTCACAAATTTCCGTATTCATCAATGCCCCAGATGTAATGCAATATGTCACAAAACGATATTCTTCATTTTCTTTAAAAGAATCCTCTAATTCATAATTACGATCTTTTATACAACTTGTTATAATTGCAACCCCAGGAATTTCTACATACTTACTATAAATACTAATTAAATTTCTCGAACATACAGAATCCTGATCTAATGTTAAAAACCATTTGACATCATTTTCATATGCATACTTTAAAATTTGATTCAATGCATATGCAATTCCCATATTTTCTCCGTTTTTCAAAAGAATACAATTCAAATATTTCTTTATTAGATCTTCTATTTCCCTTATATTGTCTGATCCATTATCAATTAGAATTACCTTATCCACTTGTTTACAGATAGACTCTATATTTTCTTTTAAACGACCTAAATCCGGATTATATAATACAATTCCAGCTATATATTTCATAGTATATCCTCTTTTTTCCTCTGAATTACTTTTCCTTCTACTACTTCATAAATTAAGTCTGCATTCTTTATAGTAGTCAAGCGATGTGCGATTATAACCATTGTTTTCACTCCCTGCAAACTCTCTATAGATTCCATAACAGCCTGTTCCGTGCTGCTGTCCAATGCAGATGTTGCTTCGTCCAGTACCAGAATCTCCGGATCATGATACAGTGCACGTGCAATTCCGATTCGCTGCCTCTGACCTCCAGATAAACGCACACCACGATCTCCGACATACGTGTCCAGTCCTTTCTCAAGTCCCTGCACAAATTCTTTTAACTGTGCTTTTTCCAATGCCTTCCAAATTGCCTCATCATCAATCTGATCTTCATAGATTCCAAATGCCACATTGTTGCGAATTGTATCATCAGACAAATAAATGGACTGTGGTATATAACCAAGCTTCTGACGCCAGCTTCTCAGGTTTTCATATATATTTTTGTCATCCATTCTGACTACACCGGATACTGGAGGCAGAAGCCCTAGGATAATGTCTGCAAGGGTTGTCTTTCCGGCTCCAGACGGTCCAATTAACGCAACAGTTTTCCCTTTAGGAATTTCTAAAGTGATATCATGTAAAACTTCTGTATCAGAATCTGGATAATGATAGGTAATATGCTCCGCAAATACGCCTTTCATGAATTTCCAGTTTTCTGTTTTACCCTCCCATTCAACTTCTATCGGCTTATTTTTTTCAATTTCACATAAATCCTGATAGATCATATCTAAAGAAGCTTTAGTATACATCACATTATTAACATATGCATTAATTTTTCCAACAGAAGGAAGCAATCTAAACGCTGCAACTGCAAAAACTGCCATCTGCGGAACAAATGTTTCTAACGCGCCATGACCAAATAACAGCTTAACAATAATTGCCAAGACTAAACCAACGATTGCCACTGTTTCCACAATATATTTAGGAACTGCTGCCAAAAGCTCATTGACACGTGCACCCCAGATTACTTTTTTATAGTTTGTTCGATATGAATCTATAAAATATTTCTCTCTCTGGAGAATTTTAACTTCTTTAATACCACCAAGCGACTGATTTATCCACTGAAATAACTTCGCATTATAAAACTCATTCTGTCGTCCAAGTTTACTAGACACTTTTTTAGAAATAATGAAAAATATGAACACACACAATCCAAGCAATAGACCTATTAAAACTGTAATCGAATGACTTGTATGGAATAAATAGCCCCCAAGTGCCAAGCAAGTTACAAACTCTACTGCTAACTGCAAGCATGAATTGATCAACGACATAAACTGTGATGTATCTGTCTGCAGACATCTTTGCATTTCTGCAATATTTTTCGATAAATGAAATGTATACGGTTCATTCATATAAGTCGTCAGCAATCTCGTTGCCAGATTCATCCTTGTTCGATAAGAAAAAGATAAAATTGCATTCTGTTCAAATGTCAAATACACATTTTTAACCACATAAATCACTGCAATGATAAAAGACAATGCAATCAGATATCCCTCAACGCTGTCAATATTCGTATGTTGAAAGAAAAACTGCAAAAAGGAATCATCTGCAATCGAACTTGTCTGCATCATAACTTCAATAAAAGGATTAAATACCGCAACCGCTAAAAGTTCCAGTACACTCCCAATAATCATCAACACTACAAGTCCTACTAATTTAAATTTATCGGCTCTGCTGAATATATATCTAAATTTCTGAATCATTTGTCTGCTTTCCTCTCTATTCTCTATCCGTTTACTCTGACCCAATCCTCACAAATTGCATCTGAAGCAGCCAGATGACTAAACCACCGCTGTGGTGATATCACTATTTTATCCGGATTCTGATTCAACCAGGCTCCCCACCAGCTAAAGCTGCTGTTAGCAATGATGTTATGACTGCACTGACTCATCAGATACATATCCAGATAATTTTCTTTCCCATGATTGCAGTCTACAATCACAGAATCTCCGTTTGCCAGATTTTCTCTTACCCATCCCGGATCATTTGAGAAAAAATAGAATCTGGCATTAGGCACCTTTTTTTTCATATATTGCATCGCATTTTTATAATACTGTAAGGTACAGATATTTCCATATTTTCTGCTGTTTTCCGGAAGCAAATAATCTCCTCTTCTGACATGGACAGCAACTGCCTGTTCTCTACGCATCTGTTCCTGCAAGTTCCTGCTTGCCAAGTTAATCTGTTGATCCGGGAATTGGAAAAGATCGAGTACCTCCTGTCGGAAATCTATGAAATATTTTTCACACTGCCAGTAGCCGCTTAAATAAGTATTTTCAAAATTCAGAATCTCCGGTTGATACCCAACATCCAACTTTTCCGCATAGTACGAATGCTTTGGCTTTCCGGATATCTGATCCAAAATCCTGCATATTGTTAAACGTTTCTGATCCATATAACCGTTTCGTTCTTTTTTCGTATCAACATCATAGGGCAGATGAAACAAATCCAGCTCAAATGGCATACTCTTTGGATTTTCATAGGAAAAGAGATCCAATTTTGCCAGCTTACCCATGTGAAGATATTTCTGATATAGGGCATACTGAAACATCTGATTTCCCAGCCCACCTGCTACTTCTATAATTATCACTTCTTTGTTTCCTCCGGGAGTTTCAACCACTCACCCCACAGTGCATCATCGGTATCCGGTGTGATCGGTTCAAACCCACATCCAGGATAAAAAGTAAGCTCTCCAAAATAAATCTGTTTTTCTGTAATATAACAATCCACCCTTAAAAATGGAATATCTTTCGACAACTTTTTGCTTATTTTCAGCAACTCATCCAGAAAAATCGGTTTAGGCATAATCAAATCAGCATCATCCGGATAAGTAATTTTTGTTTCCATCAAGTTCCAATCTGTTGTATACAATCTTCTTTTGTGTCCCTTAAACCGATCATAATCGATCTGTATAAATTTCGGTTCGCCATTAAAGCAAAAAACTTTGTAATCTTTTAAATCATCTCCGGATTCATCCGTCAGCAATTCTTCTGCAACAATACATGGTTTGATTCCATGATAAGCCCATTCCCGTCCAAGCACTGAATAGTCAATTTTTAGTGCTTCTCCAAGACGCCGAACAGCTTCTTCTTTATCCAGTTTTGCTTTATCATGACAAATTACGATGCTCTGAGAATCATGCGTACATTTTAGCACAAACTGATCCGGCAGACTTTTAAAGTCGATATCTTCCGCCTTTTGCCATACTCCCAACAATGGAATTAAGTACTTCTCCCCAAGCACTCTGCCAATATAAGTGCGAACCGCATATTTGTCCGCCATTGCATGATATTCCGGATTTCTGTCATATAACTTCAGCCACTGTATTTTTTCATTAAACGTTTTGGGATTTTTTAAATGAAGTGGCTCATGGAATACAGTACGATAACGAACTCTCAATAAAACTGAATCCGGCATCGCTTTTCCAAAATGATTAAATAAATAATTTAAGCTTCTTTCATATAAATTCATTCGATTTCTCCTGATATCTTCCGGAAAGAATTATCTCGTTCTTCTTTATGAATCAATACTCGCGGCTCAGCCAAGACAACCGTTGCACGATCCGGCACATCCCTGGTTACAACACAGTTTGCACCAATTCTGCACTGATTACCGATCCGTACATTGCCAATAATTCTGGCGCCCGCTCCGATATAAACATCATCGCCGATTGTTGGTGCTCCAAACCCTTTACTGTCTTTCAACATGTTGGAGCCGATTGTCACCTGTTGAAAAATCACGCAGTTTTTTCCAATTTTTGCCCCTTGTGAAATAAATACCCCACTCGGTCCATGCGGAAAAACCGGATAGTCGGCAAATTCCGTTTCGATCGGAATATTCGCTCCGTTTTCCCGAAAAATCCGATGCAGAATGCAGCCATATAAATTCTGCTCCCATTTTTTCTGAGAATATTTTACTTTTTCATAAACCATCCACAAATATTCAGAAGATTCTCTCTTCTGCTGATTTGTCATCATATAAATCAACCAGCTGATCAGTCGAAACATCCTGTATTCCTCTTCTCAATTTCTATTTTACAGTTCGTTCTCAATAATTCCTGATGTACTTCACAAGCTAAATAATTATAAATCCGCAGATATTCCTGCTCCGAAAGGCTATCTTTTCCTGCCAAAACAGAAATACTCTTCTTAATTCTACTCTTCCATGGAAGTTTTCTTTCAGAAAAGTTTTTTTTGAAGATTTCCATATAATTCACATGCCCGGTACAATATCGAATCCACTCTTCCTTCAAAAATCCCGGTGTTTGCAGCAGTTTATTCCGCTCCTGCATTTTTTCCAACATTTCCGGTTCATGCGTCCAATCCAATCTGCCATTTTGGTTTCGATAAAACAAATATTCTACATTGTGTTCTTCGATATCAGCACACACCGCCATACCACTTTCCCATGTATCCTGATCCTGAATATTAGCTTCTACCTCAGGTCTCTCTCCAAAAAGAAAATTTCCCTGTCCGTAAACCAATACACCATCTTGATAGGTTTCTGTACATCCAATACAATGACTGTGCTGACAAACAACCAAATCTGCTCCAGCACGCACATACCTGCGCAGCCTTTTCTGCATTTCCGGCGTCGGATAAGGATAAAATTCAACACCGCCATGATAAAGAAGAATCACATAGTCTGTCTGTCTTTTTAATTCCTGAAGTGCCAGAATATCTTCTCCTTCTTCCACAGGATGCGCGCCTGCACTTTTTTCACCGGCAATAGAAAATTCATGCTCTGTACAGGAATATAAACCAATTTTATGGGGTTTTTTCTCTAAAATAAGGCTTCTGTTGGAATTCTCCATATCTTTTCCTGCTCCAAGATATGGAATACCATGTTCTTCCAATACCTGAATGGTGTCTAAAACTCCTTGAGAACCATAATCCCGAATATGATTATTCGCAAGATTTACAACTAGTCCCGGTATTTTTTGTAATGCTTCCATGCTCTCTGGAAGCGCTTTCAGACTGGAGCCCCATTTCGCCGCAGGCTCATTTTCTCTCGTCAACGGACATTCCAAATTTACAATATTAAACTCTGCCCCATGGAGTTTTTCCCGAAAACCGTCTGATAACAGTTTCTCTATTGCACCATCTGTGTATTCATTTTTTGCAGATGCCGCTGGAACGACATCAGACATGATCATAATTTTCATTTTTTACTCTTCTATCATATTCATGAATTTTCTCTATCAATCGAATCGGTGAACATTCTTCCTTATAATGATAATTTATATTCTCTTCTCGTTTTACAAATTCAAAATCGATTTTCTCAGGATTATCAAATATCTGTATATACTTCGGATTGTAAAAAGGTAAGTCTACAATTCTTTTATTATTAGTTAAAAATTTTTTATTTAATATTACTGCCTCCAGGGCTCGTAATGTTGTTCCCATTTGTTTGTCACTTAAAACTTCTAAAATAGTATTGCTTTTTGATTCTTGTTCAACAATCTTTTCATATTCGACCGGAGTTGAATAACATATTTTATCCGCATATCTTTGTTTTTCTTTATCTGTTCCAATAATAGAAAATTTATATTTAATCCCACTTTTATCAATCTGTTCAAAACATCCGATAAGACGATTTAATCTTCCGTTTTCACCGCCTATATAAACAAGATCCCACGTTTTCTCTCTATTTATATATTTTTTCAGAAAAGAAGATGAATACACTGTTGGTAGATACTCAAAATTGTGTTTTTCGCAATCTCTTCTATCATAGGAAAAAACCAGTTCCGCTCTTTCTTGAAGTGCATAAACAGCTTCACTACTCACAGAATATGGATTCATATATACTAAAACATATTTAACTCCATATCTTTCTTTTAGCAAATCCAAATATCTCAGAGGATACCATCCAACTCTATTATCAGTAAATATAATATAATTATTTTCATCCAATCGATAATCCAAATGATCTAATGTAAAACATGAACATGCATATTTGATAATAAATTTAGGAAGCCATATCTTTTTTGCTACTTCTATCAATTTTTTCTTTATTTTCAAAATAATTGGATTAATTGACACAAAAATTCCATCTACATATTCAGCTTCATTACTCAGTTCTACATCCTGCCACATGGCACGGTGCATAACTTCACATCCAATCACCCAGCATCTCATGTTTCCATTTCCCCAAATATTTTTTTATACGATTTTTGGCTACAGAAATCGTTAACTTTCTTTTGTACTTTTTAGTAATTTTAAAGTCTTTTTGCCCTGCATGGTCTATTAAATAATACACATTTCTTGCATATTCTTCACCATCAAATAATTTAATTTTATCTGATTTTAAAAATATCTGGGCATTATCCAAAAAATTATTGTATTTATCTTCATCAATTTCTTTTAACAAATCTATCATTTGCTCCGGAGTTTCAAATTGATCATACGGAATAAAACAATTTTGAGGAATATACTTCAAAATATCATCTGCCCCTTTATAAATAGGTACAATTCCTGCAGTCAGACAGTCCAATATTTTCTCAGAAACATATCCGTTTACGTCCTTCATGTTTTCAAATGCCAGCGCAAATTTGTATTGATGATATACTTCCGCTTTATCTCCTACTTTTCCGCCATAACACGGATGTCCTTCTTTCTGCCATCCTCCACCATAAAAATCAAAATCACTCGGGCTATATTTTTCAACAGCGCATATAACCCGTTCTCTTTCACTATACAACTCTTTTGGATGATTCGAATGTTTATTGCCAGAAATACTTGTTAATAACTTTCTTTCCTTGAAAGGGATTGTTCCAATATTAATTCGAAAACAATAGGGCATATTTCTTTTGAAAACTCTTTTCCCATCTATTAAATTCCTATTCCATGTCATAATATATGGAAAATAATTTAATAGTTCTTTTATTCCATCTCCTTCATGCATTTGATTAACAACTGGCGGTTCTGCATTACAATAAACAGCTTTATATTCTAAATTCCAATCTACCAGTTTTTTCAACCATTCATCATTTCGTTCAAAGAAAAGGAAAAAATCCACTTTCAAAGGATCAAACATATCCACCGTGCAAAGTTTATCTCCATGTCTTTCAAACTCTTTTTTCATTCTAGAAAAAGAAGTCAGCCGATCATCATAATTGATCGATGGATCAACTTCCCCGAATATTTTATCCTGTAAAAATGTATCATTCCACGGTATGATTGCGATATTCATCTTCTACCTCTGTCATTTCGTAAACTGTTTTCCACTTATGTTAATTCCATTATTAATAATACATAGTGTATCATACTCTTCTCCAGAGCTTTCCTTTACAATTCTGGCGCAGTTAACGACCTGGGATAATCCGGCAACAAGTCCGTCGCAGGCGGCCAATGCATACATATCCCGCAGCACTTCATATCCAAGGCGATAGTGATGGTTCGGACGATCTGACTGGCTGAAAGCAACCGAAGTATTGCCCTCACCTCTGTAAACATCCTGAAAATAAAATACTTTCCCGGGGAATTCCTTTTCAAACCGTTCGACTGCGTTCTTTTCATCTGTAGCCAGAAAAATCTTCTGAAATATATTTTTTTCCAGGCTTTTTTTTACCTGGGTTATTGTCTGTTCAATCTGGACAGCCACTGGATGATTCTGGTATCCAGCTTTATAATCCGTTCCCCGGAAATGTACTCCCAGAACTTTACTGTTATCAAAAATATCTTTCAGATCATTTTGGATCATTTTTTCCGTTTTTTCATTCAATCTGATGTATTTACGATACATTTCAGCCAGTTTACTCTGATATTCGGCTGTCATTTCATAGGTATCTCTCTTAAATTCCCGCTCAATGATGACTCCCTGTGCAGATTTTGATTCTGTTACATAGCTGCTCTCCAGAACATCCTGCTTGGTCATTCCATTGGGCTGTTTAAAATAATATTCAAATGCATTATGTGTTCCATTTACCAACTGCTTTTCTGTATATAAAAAGGCGCTGCCCCATTCAATATAAGGAGTTAAACCAAATCTCTCTGCAAATACCATCTTTGCCAGCATTGCACGAACTTCCGCGAAAAATCCCCATCCGTTTCCGTTTTCCCGGATCAGCATAACTTTTTTATCCGGGACACCGCTTCCATTTTGCTTAAATTCCAGCAAAAGAGGATTTACTTCCCGCTCAAGGAAAAAGTCCATATATGGTTCATCGCCAAAGTGTTTGGCGGCTTTCAGCACATAATGAATCCTCTTTTTCCATTTGTTCTCACTCATTCGTTCAATACTCCCCGCTTATTTTATATCGAAAGGTTTCTGCCAATTTTGCAATCATCAACCCGCAGTTTTTACCGGATACTCCACACACACCAACCGCCTGCAAAATCGTTTTCACCGACTTACTCCGGATCATCCACTGGTATAAAAGCCGCTTTAGTTCCTCTTCCAGCTCTTTCTGTGCATAAATCTTTGTTTTTTGATTCTGCTCAAGAAACAGCGGAATCAGCTTCGCTGCCTGCCGATAATCCTCCGGGGCAGCGTTTTTGATTTCTTTTGCCCAGGTTTCCAGCGCATCTCTCTGCTTTTCATCCAGTGAAATATCCAGCCATTCCAGCTGCATGCTGCGCACTCTGGCGGCGTTGTTTGACTGTTCGCCGCTTTTTTTACTGGAAACTTGTTTTTTATGAACCCGATAGTCCAAAAGGATTTCCGGTGTCACTCCGATTTCAAATTTTTTTGCAACTCTCGCTGCAAAATTATAATCCTGGGCGGAACGATAAGATTCATCATATCGGAATCCTTCCTGCACAATCAGCTTCCTGCGCATCATGAAGCCTGGATGCGCCAGAACAGGTCGGATCAACATCATCGCCTGCAGCTGTTTCGGTGTTCCCTGAATCTGCGAGATCAGATCTTCTTCGCCAAACATATGCGTCCTGCAGCTGATCAGCATCAGCTCCGGGTGCTGTTCCAGATATGCGATCTGTTTTTCAAACCGTTCCGGTCTGCTCTTATCGTCGCCATCCATCCGGGCGATATAAGTGCCCTGCACATATTCGAGCGCCGTATTTAAGTTTCTGGTCAAACCTCTATTCTCTGTGTTTCGAATCAGACGGATTCTGTCATCATGATAATTTTCTATGATTTCAACCGTTCGGTCTGTCGAACAGTCATCTACAATAATCAGTTCAAAATCCGGTATCGTCTGAGCAAAAATACTGTCCAGTGATTCTTTCAGATACTGTTCATCATTATAAACCGACATCACTACGCTGACCAGTACTTTTCCACTTTTCATCACTATTTCCTATAATCCTTTCCGATTTCGCAGCCATGCCAGTAAAATCACCGCTTCTGTCCGCTGTCCTTTTACTGCCCGCAAAAAGATCTTCTGCGCAGTGCCAAATTTTCCTGCATCCAGTCCATTTACCGCATCTTTTACAAGCTTGCTGCTGCAATAGCTTTCGACCTGTTCCTTTACCGCTTTGCGTGGAACCTCTCCGATTCGCCTTACTTCCTGCTTCACGCATTCCATCAGGCTGACCCATACCATCCTTCGGATTCGTTCCTGTGTCTCTTTTTCTATATCGTAACGTCCTGCATATTCTTTTAAAACATTTGCCAGCACTTCTGTCAGGTGAAACCGATCCGGGCGGTATGCATGGGAAAAAGATGCCTCATTCTGGCAATAATGATAATAGCAGCCCGGATCGATCACTGCCTTTTTTGCAAGCAGGCAGAAATCCAAATTAAAAATCGTATCTTCGCTGAAATATTCCCGCTCCGAACGGAAGCGGATTTTTCCTGTTTCAATCACACTTCTGCGAAACATCGTCATACATGCGGAAACACCCCGCATTTCCTCATCATCTGCCGAGTCCCCAAAAAAATGAAGCACAAAGTGCTTTCGGATCGCTTCGTTTTCGTAGCACTGTTCTTTTAACTGCGCCCGGTAAAACAGCTCTCCCTGCGGCGTCTCGATCTGATAACCGAAGCTGCACAGATCCGCCTGTTCCCGTTCCATCCGGTCTGACAGCTTTTCACAGGTGTCCGGTTCAATAAAATCATCCGAGTCGATAAACAGGACATAGCGCCCTTTCGCAATATTCAGCCCATCATTTCTCGCCAGACCCTGTCCCGCATTTTGTTTATGGATCACATGAATTTTGGAATCCTGCTGTGCAAACTCATCGCACAAGCAACCACTGTTGTCTTTCGATCCATCATCTACAAGAATGATCTCAATATTCTGCAGTGTCTGTCCCCGCAGGGAATCCACGCAGCGTTTTATATAGCGTTCCACGTTGTAAACCGGTACGATTATGCTTACAAGAGGCTTCGAAATAGCAGATTCCATCATTTCTTTACAACCCACTTTCCACTTCTATTGGATCCCTGTCTTTCTATCAATCCATCTTCCCGTAAATCTTTTATCAGTTTTTGAACCTGTTTTCTTGTAAGATTAAATTCTTCCATAAGCTTAACCTGAGTTATCATCGGATTTTCTTCCATTCGCCGTAATACATCCAGCTTTTTTTCGGCTCCTTTTTTTGGCTCCTTTTTTTGGCTCCTTTTTGGCTCCTTTTCGGTTCCTGCTTGTGTGTTTTCCTCTTTTAAAAACGCCTCCTGCACAAACAAACGCGAAATAAAGTAGCTGTGATCATCATCTGTCTCAAATTCCGGTTTCGGTGAACCATTCTCTTCAAGAGCTCTAAGAATCTTGCCAAATCCGGTATTTCTGCCTTCTGTTAAATGTAACTCCTTAAGAATATCACCAATGCGCCGATTTCTATATCTGCGGTTTGATACCCTGTATCGTTTTAAACCTTCCTGTGTAACCGAACGATCCGGTCCCGGAAAACTTACAATTTCAATCATTTCCTTTTCAACCCGTACTTCTATCGGTTCTCTGATATCATATGCACGATGGTAAACTGCATTTGCCAATGCCTCTTCCACTGCAGCATATGGATAATTATACACCCAATCCGCCTCTGCCTTATCCGCGCTCTTAACAATTTTCTTTGTTATGATTGAATTTTTTATAAACTGCAATGCCTCTCTCAGTTGCTGATGAATCGGACCTTTAAATGTATTTTCTATAATACTGTTGCCACCCAGGCCATCTGGAAACTGTACAATATCGATTTGAGTACAAGGGAAAAATTTATCCGGTTCCATGCAGAAAAACATTAATCCCACATTTTTGGGTTTTACATATTCCGGAAGCAAACTGATAATATTCATATCACTGCATAATTCAGAAAAATCTCCCGTCTTTGATTTTTCATAAAGCGAACTTCCTATTTCTTTAAGATAATTCTGAATCAGTGTAATATTTAAATCTTCCAGTTCAGCCTGATGGTTTACTCTGTCATCGAACGGAATTCTATTTGCCAGGTTAAACAGATCTTTTTCTTCATCATCAGAGGGTTCTACCGTATTGGAAGCTTTACGAATATAATGAATTCTCTCTTTGTTATCCTTCTCCATCGTTTTTGGAGATGAATACGGTCTATTATCTCCACCCGGGCACCATATAACAATAAACTGTTTGTCCTGATATGTCTCAATACCAATTATCGGTGTATAAGCGGGTCTGAGAAGCTTGCATTTTGCAAATATATTTTTCTGATAGGCATCCAATTTATCGGTCGGAACTCCCTTTAACGGATAAGCAGGTCTTCCATTCTCCTCCTGCACGCCGATCACAATATATCCACCGCCCCAGTTATCCAGATCATTTGCAAAAGCACAAATAGATTTCAAAGAAGCCGCTGCGTCCCAGGTTTCTTTAAATTCAATTCTCGCCCACTCAACTACGTCTCCAGACAGGAGCGTTTTGATACTGGTTGGTATTGCCATTCAGCCACATCCTTTCCCAAATATGACATATCCTGCAGGCACTTTCTTGCCATTCTCATAAATTTCTATCCCACAATCTCCCTGCAAAACTCCCAGATGTCCTGCGCCATTCTCTTTTCATTCCATTTCTCCCGAACAGAATTCATGGCGTTCTCTCCGAGTTTTTCGGCAAGCTTCGGATCTTGTATCAGTCGATCCATCTGTTCTGCAAGTTCTTCTGCATTTTCCGGCTCATAGAGCAGGCAATCCTGTCCGTCTGTCACATAATCTCTCAGGCTGGGGACATTTGCCGCAATCACCGCTTTTTTTAAAAGCATCTGCTGCAGCAGTGTCATCTGCCCGAAGGAATAATTAAAGGACTGCAGTGGAAGTACACAAAAGGTCGCTTTTTCAATTTCTTTCATCAATTGCGTAACCGGAATAAATCCGACGGTCTCCACACCGTCATACTCCCGGTCCAGCTTTTCTTTTCCAATCAGTTTTAACTTCGGGAAATCAGCAAGTCCATCCTGATTTCGCCCTTTTTGCAGATTTCTCAGTTTTTCGTATGCCTGCAGCAGCGTATCCCAATCCCGTTTATTATAACCGACACATAAAATATACGGATTTTCTTTCTCTATCGGTGTTCCGGTCGGCTGAAAATATTCTACATCCGTCCCAAACGCAATATATCTGCTTTTGGAAAGCAGCCACGGGTGGCACTTTTCGTAATAGGTAATCTGGCTCTTTGTATGATAAATCACGCCGTCCAGAGACTTGCTTGCAAACTGCATCAGCTTCAGCGCTTTTCCTTCTTCCTTCGCGCTGTTAAAGCCACCGATGTCAAACACGATATGCTTATATTTTCCATGTCCGAACAGTCTGCGCCACAGGCACAATACAATCCCACTCTGCATTCCATGGGACAAAACCAGGTCATACTGATTTAATTTCGGCAATACCTTCAGCGTCTGCCAGATATAAAACCGGATTTTTTCTTTTTCAAAGCGTTCCAGCCATGGAAATGAACGGATATCCACAACATCTACGGAAATATCATCCGACAGATACCGAAAAAACCAGTATTTTTGTCCCGGTACGACATAGTCCGGCGGCTGTTTTCCTTCCGGTATTTGATTTTCATAGGCAACTTTCCAGTTGACCAGCATCAAAATTTTCACACTGCACCTCATTTCAAGCATACACTGTAGAAATATTGCTCAATGTGTTCTGCTCAGGCTTTTAAACCGCCATAAATCCGCAGCAGCTTTTCGCAATATTCATCCAGATTCAGAAAATCTGTTTCCTTACAATTTCTGGTATACTCTTCAAGCCGCTCCGAATCTCCCCAAAGATTTCTGATCTTCTCTTCCAGCTCTTTTTGATTCCCCGGTTCAAAAAATTCACCGGTCATTCCTTCTTTAATCAGTTCAACCGTTCCGCCAATTCTGGACGCAATAACAGGCGTTCCATAATATTGTGCTTCAATTACACTAAATGGACAGTTTTCATACCACTCTGACGGGAAGACAACAAACTTCGCCGCTGCAATTGTCTGATAAAGCTTCTTTCCCTTCGTGAAACCGATATTCTTCACATTTTTCAACTGATTTACTTCATTTTCCAACGGTCCTTTTCCTGCAAACACAAAAGGAATATCGTTTAATTTTTCACAGGCTTTCAGTAACGTTTTAATACCTTTTTCTTCTGAAAATCTGCCAAAATACAAAACATAATCTTCCTTTTTGACCGGATATAACTCCTGCTCTGGCAAAAAGTTATGCATCGTCACCGTCTTTCCGTCCAGATCCGGATTCGTCTTCAAAACTTCTTCCAGGAAATGGCTCGGGCAGATCACCGTATCGAACATCCGATACGCATGGTTATGCTGATAGATCTTCGCTTCCACGCTTCCCAAGAGGCTCTTCACGCGGGAATTGTGGATACACTTGTGTTTCGTGCAGTTCCACTGCTTCTGTCCCAGGCATTCCTGGCACAGCTTGCCGGACGGTCTTTGCATCAGATGGTTTGGACAGACGAGCTGAGAATCATGCGCCGTGTATACGATCCGAACCGTTCTGCCGGTCTGTTTCTCATATTTACGGATCGCATAGAGAATGGATGGTGTCAGCTGGAAATTGAAATTATTGACATGAACCACGTCCGGCTGAAGGTCGTCCAGCACTTTCCGGATCTTTTTTGCAGCCTCTGTCGAATAGAGAATCTGGAACGGATACCGTAATTTTTGAAGTTTTCCGGTATGAAAATCCATATTCCCTGTATAGCAATCAAGCCGGTTCGAAACGACCCGGCCTTCATGCTCCATTCCAAAATATTCTACCTGATGCCCCATCTTCTGAAGCTGTTTCCCGACTTCAAAAATATAGGTTTCCGATCCGCCGTTCGGATGCAGAAATTTATTGACAATCAATACTTTCATTTCTGATTCTCCCGTGCCTTGAGCACATGCTGATAAAGATGCAGTGTCTGCTCCGTCACCCGATCCCAGTTATATTTTCCACAGATAAAGTCTGCATTTTCCTGATGTGCTTTCTGCGTCTGTTCCGGATGCGCCAGCACTTCCTCCAAACGTTTCTGCAAATCTCTTTCATTTCCCTTTTCAAAATACAGGGCATGATCTTCCGCCACCTCTGTATTTTCCGGAATATTGCTTGCAATACAGCAGTTTCCATAGCTCATCGCTTCCAACAGTCCAAGCGCCATCCCTTCAATATCACTGGGCAGTACAAAACAATACGCATTAGAGTACAGCTCTTCCAACACTTCCCCCTGTACAAATCCGGTCATAATCACACGGCTGTCTTTTGCCGCCAGATTGACCATTTCCTGTACGTATTCCTGAGAATGGCTGCTGCCGCCCGCAATCACCAGTTTTTTATCCGTCTCGATTTGTTCAAACGCATGCAGCAGATAATGCAGTCCCTTTTCCGGTACAATTCTTGCCAGGAACAGGATATATCCGTCTTTTTCCAGACCATACTTTGCCTTAATTTCGGAATCGCCTTTTAAAATCGGTCTGTTGATTCCATTTGGAATAAAACGCGTTTTTCTGCCGTATGTCTCCTGAAAATAATCCTGCATATTGTGCGACAATACGATCACTTCATCCGCATGGAGTGCGGCAGTCTTTTCCCCCAGCTTCAGCATATGAGATGCAAAATTTCCCCATTTGGAACGCTGCCAGTCCAGTCCATGAATCGTCGCCACTGTCGGGATTCCAAACAGTTTGGTCAGCCAAAGCATAATACACGGTCCTTCCGCATGAAAATGCACAATATCATAATGCCCGAACAATGACCGGATTGTTGCCAGAAAAGAATATACAATCGCATTTAATTTACTGCTGGAAAACGTCGGAATCGTAAAAATTCGGATTCCCTGAAAATATTTTCCATGTTTTTCATCAAATTCTTTGCCAGATACATGGTAACCGGAACGATTATATGCGTCCACCCGGTTCCCGAAACGAACCATCCGCGTAGATAACTCTTCCACAACGATCTCCACACCACCCTCTCTCGACGGAATGCGCTTATGTCCGATCATTGCGATCTTCATTCCTGTCTTCGGTCTTGAAGGTGTATGCACCAGCTCCTGATTTTTCTTTTTTAAAAGCTTATTTTCTTTCCAGACATAATGAATAAATGAAAAATTTGTATCCATATATCGTGGAATCAGGCGTTTCGGATCCTGCATCAGACGAAACAGCCATTCCAGGCAAAGCTCCTGCATCCAGCCCGGCGCTCGTCTTACCGTTCCCGCATGGAAATCAAAGCCTGCTCCTACGCCCAGCATGACGCCATGCAGCATTCCGGCATGTGCAGCCATCCATTTTTCCTGTTTTGGAGCTCCCAATCCAATCCAGATAAAATCCGGTTTTGTATCATTGATCTGTTTTACAACCGCCTCGTCCTCTTCTTCTGTCAGCGGTCGAAACGGTGGGGAATACATCCCGACAATGTTCAGCTTCGGATACTTTTCACGCAGTCTTTGTTCCAGCGCATGCAGTGTATTTTCCGTACTGCCATAAAAATAGTGCCGGTATCCCTTTTTCTCGGAAAGCTCGAAAATTCTCGGCATCAAATCCGGTCCAGGAACACGTCCCGCCTCCTGATGTCCGCGCATCCGACATACAATAGACAGGGGTTTCCCATCCGGAAGATTCATTGCACTGCCGTTTTGCACTTTCCGGTATTCTGCATCACGAAATGCCATGACCGTCGTATGCACATTGGAAACACAGATATATTTTCCACGCAGCTCATCCAGGTGCTGATCCATATAATCAACTGTCTCATTCATCGTAATGACATTGATGTTTGTTCCCAACAATTTACAGAATTTCAGTTTTTCATTCATACTGTCCGCTCTTTTTCCGCCCTTTTTCTAAAATTTCCGCAATACCTGTTCCAAGCAGTGCTCCGACTGCTCCGGTCAGGATTGCTGCTCCGATCATACCCCTCATCCATTCCACTGTTACAGTAACTCCAGAGAACCGAAACATCGGTGTCTCTTCTCCCATATAATACAATACTTCCGAACCATTTGTCCGCTCTTTTACAGCTGCTTCCTCGTCCAGGTAATAGACTTCCTGCCGCGAATAATCACAGATCGACTTTGGTACAAGATACTCCTTTGGCATCTGCGCCGTCAGCCCAAAAGCAGTGCCGCCGATCACGGCACAAACGCAGGTCAACGCAGCAATCAAATATTTCTTTTCTCCTGCTGCAGCCCCTATCCTTTTCAACCCCAGCAAAAAATTTTCTGCAAGTTTCTCTGCCGGAGCATTTTTCGGAAGACTCCGATCACCCAGCGTACAGATTCCAATCCATGCGATGTTCTGCCGCCGGATCGGGTTTGCCTCGTTTAGCAGATAACTTCCCACAAAAATCAGGGAAACATTTTTAAAAGAAGTATTGAACAAAAACGGCTCCGATATTCCGGCAATCAGAAATCCCAGCGTAATCGCCAGTTCTTTCCGCCGGTTCTCCTTTACCAGATTCCGGATGGTAAAGAAATAGGCGATCATCAACAGGACAAAAACAACCGCCCCGTAGGTCATCAATGCAAACACATAAGAATTGTCCATGTTCAGATCTTTATCCGCCAGCTGGAACTGCTGTCCGAACAGAGTAATCTTTTCCTGCGTTAGAAAATATTTGGAAAGACGCAGTCTGGTATTCATCAGTTTATTCATCACTTCATAAAACTGATTTCCTTCCGGAATCAGCGGCGCCAGCAGGGAAAATGCCAGTCCTGCCGGAAGCACGCACTGCATCAGCACTTTTTCCGGCTTTTTAAACTGACTGCGCAGTTCAAAATACAGCACCAGCATCAGATAAATTCCGGTCAACAAAAATCCGGTAAAGCTGACTGAATAGATAAAAATCAGTACGTTTCCGACAAGCGCGGCAACAATCCAGCCAAACAGCTTTTTGCCTTTTTGCTGCAACAGATAAAACAGAAATGCCAGCAAAATTACATAGGAAATATGGAATACATTCGGATGCGGATATCCCATACTCCACCGGAAGATAAAGGCTCCGAGCTTTTTATGTACCAGCAGAATGCCTTTGTCCCAGCCGATCAGAAACGCCAGAATCCGATAAAGGAACACGCTGCTCCAGACAACCGCCCCGACCTGAAAGACCTTTTTTATCCGCACATCTTTCATACCGATCAACATCATTACGCAGGTCAGCATTCCCTTTTCCGCAGAGCAGCGCCAGCTCAGAACGCCGAGCGCGCCGAACACCGCTGCGACCAGAAGCTGCCACGGCGTATATTTTGTCAGAATCAGTTTCAGTCCAAGACATCCCATTCCGATCAGCAGACAGAGCTGATACGGACGCATCCCGTCGTACCAGCCCATTCCCTTTGAAAACAGCATCACCCCGAAGAAAATCAGGTATAAAAGCTCATTGACTGTCAATGCAGCTTCCTTTTTCTGTGTTTTTAACTCCATTCTATCTGTCACTGCCAAAACTCCGGCACTCCTTGTGTTTTAGTTTTCCATACAGGGGAATTTTCCAAAATGCAAAATTCCCCGTTATACGAGAAGTATACCACTTTTGAGGCAGGAGGACAATCTGTTCCTGCCCGTCCTGTTTTCAGGCACTATACGGTCTGGTGTCATAAGAATCTGTTTCAGGCGGTCTGATACGCATTACAAGCCCGGATCACCATTTCAACTTCCTCGTCCGTCATTTCCGGGAACAGCGGCAACGTCGCACAATGGGATGCCAGATACTCCGCGTTTGGACAATCTCCAACCTGGTAACCAAGATGCTTATAAGCATTCTGCAAATGGCAGGGCACCGGGTAATGCCGGTTGCACTCAATTCCCTTCTCTGCCATATAAGCCAGAAAACGTTCCGGGTCATCCTCCACCTCCACCTCAAACATATGGAAGACCGGATTCGTATTTTCCGGATGATGCTGCAGGGTAATCGCCGGATTTGTAATTTCCTTTGTGTACCGCCATCCAATCTCCCGCCTGCGGGCAGTCCATTCCGGCAGATATTTCAGGCTGACACTCAACACCGCTCCCTGGATGCCCTCCAGTCGATAATTATACCCGATCATATCATGATAATAACGCACTGTACAACCTTGATTTTTCATCATTTCGATCGTATCGAAATACTCTTTTCGATAGCCGGTTACACTTCCGCCTTCTCCAAACGCATACAGGTTTTTTCCGGGGTAAAAACTAAAGCATCCGAGATCTCCCAGCGTTCCAACCATTTTCCCCTCATATAAAGCGTCATGTCCCTGCGCACAGTCTTCCACTACATACAGATGATGTCTGTCAGCTATTTCTTTTACCTTGTTAAATTCAAACGGTTGTCCATATAAATGTACACCAATAATTGCTTTCGTCTTCTCTGTGATCTTTTCTTCGATTTTATCCGGGTCTATTTCCCAGGTATCCGCAGTACAATCCACAAATACCGGAGTCGCCCCCGTATAAGTCACACCCCAGGCAGTCGCAATATAGGTATTGGCAGGAACGATCACTTCGTCCCCTTCTCCGATTCCAAGTGCAACCATCGCACAATGCAGCGCAGAGGTTCCATTATTTACACCCGACGCATAGGGAACTCTACAATACTGTGCAAATTCTTTATCGAATTCATCCGCATACTTTCCACCGGAAAATGCGGTATCCTCACACACTTTCTGAATGGCTTCCAGATACTCTGCCTTATGTTTCTGATAATCTCTCGTCAAATCAATTCTTTTGAGCATAGTTTTCTCTCTCCATCCTTCCGGTTTTGTATCACAATCGTTTATTTTCTGAGTTTGTCTTCCTGACGAAATGCCTTTTTCAGATGGTACATCTGAATCAGATAATTCTTGATCGTTTTCCACACTTTTACTGTCGTATTATAATCTTCCTGCCATTCGACCGGCATATCATAAATTTTCATTCCATCCCGTTCCGCGCGGAGTAAAAATTCAATCGTATAAAACCAGCCGTTATCCTGACTGCTTTCCCTTACAAGCTGCTCTGCCGCTTCTTTTCTCAGGAAAGTGAACCCGCAGACCGCATCGGTCGCTTTCATATGAAACAGTGTTTTTAACAAAAGTACAAGTCCCATGGACGTGATCTTCCGATACCATTTTCGTCCCTTTGTGTCAGATTCTTTGCTGAACCGGCTTCCGTTTACATACTGTAAATTCGGATCGTTCTGAAACATTTCGATCGTTTTCCCGAGATATTTTAAATCTGTGGAAAGATCAATATCCATGTACCCAACCAAATTACAGGTATTGATGGAAATTCCTTTTCGAAATGCAACGCCAACGCCGCGTTCCCCTACTCTGACATAGCTCACTTCCGGATATTTTGCTGCAAGGGCTTTGCCGATTTCTGGTGTTTCATCCTCCGAACCATTATCCAGGATTGTCAGCTGGTATGGTATCGTTACATTTTCTTTTAAATAAGCCATAGAACGTTCGATCCCGTTTTCCAGTCTCAGCCGTTCATTCAATACCGGAAACAACAAATTGATACTCAATACGTCCTGTTTCACCCTTTTACCACCTTTTCAATATCCATAATCAGATATCTCTGTTTTTTAAAAATCAAATTCAGCATTACAGACAAATATTTCAAAATAATCGTCAGTAAGGCAAATACGCCAAAAAATCCCAACGCCATAAAGCTCATGGTAGAAATCCATCCTTCCACCACCGCATTATGAAAAATCAGGTCCTTTGCGACAAAAATTCCCATTCCGACAGACAACAATAAAAAGATGCCGCATATTACTGCCGAAACCGTTTCCATCGCATTTGTGAAATAAATAAAAGAATCGAATGCCAGGGAAAGTCTCTCTCCCGCATATTGCTTTTTCCTCTTTCCTTTTTCCAGAGAACGGTAATTCATAACGGCAGTATTTAATCCGCAATTGGAATAAACTGCTTTTCGATATGGAATATACTGCCCGATCGACTTGATCCGGTTGATTGCACGCCTGGAAACAATCCGAAAAGTTTCCGGTCCGATTTTTCCTCTTCCTCTGCTCGTTTTATTGTAGCAAAAATAAAAGATCCCTGACGTCATTCGGACATGATCCCTTGTCCCTGCCGATACAATATCATTGCCTTCCAGAAGCTTATCATAAACTTCCATAATCAACTCCGAAGGATAATCCACATAAGCCGTGTCGAACTCATAGATAAAATCTCCAATTGCAAGATCCCTGCCTGCATTCATCGCGCTTTCCAGGCCGTGAAAAAAGCTCATATGAATAATATTGACCATTTCTGAGCAATGATTTTCTTCCAGATATTCTTTTAAGACGCCAATGGTACCATCCGTACAGGCATCGTTTACACATACAATTTCAAAATTTGTAAAATTGTCCCGAAACACCGGCAACACCTTTTGAAAAAAAGGTACTACCTCATTTTGTGTATTGTGTAAATATAAAACCAATGAAACAAATTTTTTCTGTTTAACCCTGTTTTCCATTTTTCATCCCTATAAATATGTATCCAGATCATATACTGTATTGATTTTTCCAGATAACACACTGATAAACGTCGGTCTTTCACTCAGCACTTTGATTGCAGTCGGCCTGGAATCATCCACCTCTGACGATTTCAGGATCGGCTTCATCGAATATAATGACTGCTGATAGGTATATCCGTACTCTGCTTTCATGTATTTATTCGCCAGCTGCGACATATACATCCAGGCGGATTCCGGTTTATGCGGGCACTCAGAACAATTTCCCAGATGCCCGGGCGTGCAGGAATTTTCTCCGCTTTCCAATCCTTTTTGACAGGAAAATGTCGGCAATTCCTCATATGAAGTGACATGCGGTGTAAACGTAACTGAGGTCAGAGAATGCAGTCCTGTGCATCCAAACGGCATGATTGAAAAAAACGGACCATCCATCACAGTCAGACCGATCGGTTTTAACTTCTCTGTCGGTTTACAGAGAATAATTTCACACAGTTCATATTTTATTTTGAACTTTTCTGTCCCGACATTCTCCAGTTTTTGCAGGATCTGATTCACGGAAGCATAGGACGCGTTTAACACAAAAGAAGTTTCATATTCTGTTCCATCTTCCAGACGAATTACAAATGATTTTTCTGTCTTTGTGATCCGGTCAATTCTGGCACAGTACTGAATTTCGATATTTTTTTGTTTTTCCAGCTGTTCCTGATAATACGCCCCGAGGATTTTCGCATCGTAGGTATATTCTTCTGTCAGAAAGGCACCATCACACATTCCCGGATTGAAATATTTGGCCGCAGACACTTCTTCGCAACGGATCTCGGCAGCTTTACAAAATTCTACGAATTCCACCGCATTCGTCCACGAAAACTTTTCCGAAGTCGCGTAAATCTGATCAAATTTATCATGAATACAAAAGGAAAAATCCTCTACAAATCTCCGGAAATATCCTGCGGATTTCATCGCGGTCGAAAGGCTTCTCGGATAATGATATCCCATATGTACGCGTGCTTGGTTGATATATGTTGCCCGCTGAAACGGTGCTTCGTCATATTCCAGAACGAGAACCGTTTCGTTACGTTTCCCGCACAGATTTGCAGCATAACATCCATACAATCCGGCACCAATTATAATTTTATCGAATTTTCTCATTTTTTAACCCTGCGTTCTGATTCCTGGTTCAGATATTCTCTCAGATTGTCGATTCCTTCTGTCGCAAGGAGCACAAAAATCGGGACAAACGTATACAGATATCTTGCATGTGCCTCAAAAATCTGCAGATAAAGCATCAGCCCCAGCACTGACAGCACTGCAACCTGGCGTTTTTTGTCCAGGGGTCTTTTCGTAAATACAGAAAAAGGGACCAGAACCAGCACCATATACCACAAAATCTGCCGAAACAGCGCCGGATACCGGTACAGCGTATCTTCCGTGTTATCATAATACAGCGAACGAATCAGGGAACACAATACTGTTCCTCTTTCCGGGAAGATTTCTGTATAGAAAGTCTCTCCCAGTCCTCCCCATCCAAAGCATCCGTCAAAATAGTTTCTCGCTGATTTTTTTACAAAATGCTGCAGATATCCGCCTACGCCGAAATCTTTTAATCGTTTTCCGATTTTCTTTAATTCCGCCGCATGCTGCTCCTCTGCACTGGAAAAGCTCGTCGAATAATCAAAATCCGCCTGGCTGTAGCCGCCGTTTGTATCTTTATTCAATCCCAGCATCATGTGATGCTGCCAGCCAAGCACGGTATCCGTAACAACCGGGAAATGCATGGAACCAACAACTGCAGAAACTCCCCCAGCTGCCGCTCCCAAGCCAAGCACTGCTGCCAGACAATATGCCAGCAACGATTTTTTCAAGACGCTCTGCTTTTTCAACAGCCTGCCAGCAAAATGAATTCCTTCCACTGCAACGATCGCAATCATCACAATTGCCGCCATCGGCTTGATCTCAAAACCGATGTAGCACAGGAAAAACATAAGAAACAGCAATACACATTTTTTCTTTGCAGACTCTGTCTCTTTTAATTTCACATAAAGCCAGAAAAGAAAAACCGGGAAAATAATACCGGTAGAATCTGAATACGGAATCATAATCCACGCCGACAACCCGCCCAGAATGAAATAAAATCCATATGCAATCCAAGCAATTTTCTGATCCGCGAAATGACGCACAGTCTTATAAAGACAAGCTCCTGCACCTGTCACAAAAATACACTGAAATAATGCAAGCAACATCGTTCCATTTGCAATCGGTGTACCTATTACATCATTTAATTTCAACACTATAGAATAAATCCATACCAAAAGCAGATTATTGGGATACACAGAAAAATAATATCCCATGCTGTTGATGCCATCCTGATCCCCCATCTCCACGAAATGAGCGCCATACCAGACTGCGCCCGGATCCCATGCCGTCCTGAAAACCGCGTTCCAGATCACGACAAACTGAAGTGCCAGCAATACAAGGGATGCACACAACAGACAGATATTTTCTGTTTTTATGGTTGTCGTTTTGTCTGATTTCAATTTTTTCTTCTTCCATACGCACCAGACCAAAATTCCATCGAGTAACGCCGCAATCAGAAATACTGCCGCCCCCGGAATTCCACAATAACTTTTCTTTACATACCCAAGTGCCATGACCCAGAGATACACAAAAGAGAAACACAGCAAAACTTTTAAAACACCGGACAGCCAGTCTTTCTTCACTTCCATAACTCTTCTCCCGTTATAATACAAACAATAGAATGCACGCTCTGCGGGCATTCTATTGTCATGAATAAAGCCTCCCTGTGGAAGCCTTACTTGTATCTTTTCTCTTTCTTGTACCTTACATCCCAATTTCTTTCAAATATCTCCGCAGCGCATCCTGCCAGGTCGGAAGCGGTGTAAAGCCGTTTTTCACCAGCTTGCTCTTATCCAGTCTGGAATTGAACGGGCGTTTTGCTTTGGACAGGCCATATTCTGCTGTTGTCACCGGCAATACCGTCAGTCTGTCTTCGGAATACTCTGTATGTCCCAGCTCCACTGCCTGTCGGAAAATTTCTTTTGTAAAATCATACCAGCTGATGTAGCCGCCCTCGTTGGTCACATGATAATAACCATATTTGTCGGTTTCGATCATGTCTACCAGCAGGCGTGCCAGATCATAGGTGTAGGTCGGTGTGCCGACCTGATCGGATACAACCTTCAGCGTATCGTGGGTCTTGCCGACATTTAACATGGTCTTGATGAAGTTCTTGCCGTTGATGCCGAATACCCATGCAATCCGGACGATAAAATACTTGTCCAGGGTCTCCGAAACTGCAAGCTCGCCTTCCAGCTTCGTCTGTCCGTAAACGTTTAAGGGCTGGTAGGTTTTGCAGTCCGGATCCCAGGGCTTAGTACCCTGTCCGTCAAATACGTAGTCGGTGGAAAGGTAGACCATCTTGCAGTCCAGCTTCTTACATACCTCTGCGATATTCTTCGTGCCGCCGGCATTGATGCTGCGAACCTTATCCACCTTATCGTCATCCTCTGCCAGATCCACTGCAGTCCATGCCGCGCAGTGTACTACAGCATCCGGCTTTATCTCCTGTAAAACAGTTTCTACTGCCGCTGCATCGGTGATATCCATCGATACATAAGGCATCTTTGTTACGGCACTGCCGTCTGCAATTCCGCTGTATTCTGCTGCCAGATCCGAGCCAACACCCTCGTGGCCGCGTTTGGCAAGCTCATTCATCACATCATGTCCAAGCTGTCCGGCTACGCCGGTTACCAATACTTTCATTGTAAGTCCTCCGATTATTCTTGCTATCTATAACTATATCATTTTTTCTGAATCAGGCAACGCTTTTTGTAAAAAGCAATGCCAAAGCACGATACCTGATCATAACGATCTTCCAACGTTTTTGCATACATTCTGTCATCGATCTGCATCACAGCTTTTTCGCATTCCTGCTCCAGATCTGTCAGCCGTTTTGCGTATTTTACTTCAAAAAGCTCCCGGTCCTTCTCTACAATTCACACCAGGTGCCTGGGCACACTGCCGGCATATTTTTCGATCTTCGCCTTTTCCCGTTCCCGGATTTTGTCGGCAAGCTCCTGTATGCGGTTTGTGATCCACATGTTTGCGGTCGTATTTTCGGAATAATCCGCTTCGGCATACATGTCAACTCTTCCGTCTGCACGCATCTGTTCTACCTGCTTCATGGCAGCGACATCGCCCTTTGGATAGATGGCAAAGGTGGAACCGCCGTTTTGATGTACAAGGGAAAATGCCGGGATATCGCTTGGTCCGTCTGCTATGTAGATCATATTTTCAAATTTCACACGCCGCAGCTCCTGGGGAATCTTGGAATTGACATCGATGCCGTCAATCTTTCCGATTCCTTTATTGATTTCAAAAATCGCACGCGTTTTCGTCGTATTATCGATCGTATAAACGATTTCGTTGATGAGCGGCTGATTATCTGCATCCGGCGCTTCCATCAGTTCGCAGCCCCAGACATCATCCACATAATTCATCAGCTCCATTCCCCGGATTACCTCTGCAAACCCGGTGCTGACAATGTAATGCTCTACCTGAATATCATATTCCGAATAACTCGCATCATTTCGGAACATGTTTTTTGTTTTCCGGAAAAATTCCAGCGTCCCCGGATAAAGCTTCTGCAGCTTTCCAAAAGAGCGAAGCTTTGCATTATTTAAGCCCGGGAAAATCCCCTCATGGGCACATTTGATAAAATAATTCAGATAATAGGTGTCGCGATTGACCCGCACGCCGGTTTTCTGGTATTCATCCAGGATTTTATTTTCATCCGCCCAGAACTGCTTCGTCTCAACGCCATATTCTGCAAACATCGGATCCTGCATATATCCGTCGATCAGCGTCTTATCGCAGTCCCAGATCACTGCAATCACATTCTTCATAGGCATAATTCCTCTTGCTTCGCACATTTACTTCCAACAATAGAATGCACGCTCTGCGAGCATTCTATTGTCATGAATAAATCTCTTTTACCAGCCCTGTTTCGAACGGAATCTTTACCGCAGTCGGACCAAAGGCATACCCTGCGATATCATAACGGTTAAAGATCACCACCAGCTCATTGTCGGTCAGATACCACTGAATATTGTCGATATCGGACGCTGTCCCTGCAGTATCCGGGGTTTCCTCCCTGTCTGCAGCTGTCATGTCACTGTCCTCCAAATCTTCTTCGGCTGAAAATCCATAAAACATTCCCCTGACAGTATCCTCGTAATCTTCAAAGAACATAAAATCCTCCTGTTCTTCCTGAAAAGCCCTCAGAGTGTCCAGAACCTGTGCATACAGGCTGTCGTAATCCTCTGCCACATCCCGCAGCGTCAGCCTTTTGCCGGTCTTTGTATCATAATTGTAACCATTATAAACGACGTTTGGATGTGCACCTCCGAGATAGGAATAATCCGTGGTTACGTAGCTGAAGATTCTGTCATCCCCACGCTTCATGGAAATGGTATCCTCGATGCCATATAAAGAGCCAGTGGTTTCCCAATCATTATCCTCCAGGAAGGCCTGCATATCTCCCCATGCTTCCTGGGCCAGCTCATAGGTATCTGAGCTCTGCTGATCCAGCACCTTCTGCAGGGCATCATAGCCCTTGTCTTCGATGGTAGCTTTCTGAACGCTAATTGTGACCAGGACCTCTCCTGCATCGTTTTTCTTTTCTTCCTTCTGATCCTCTACCGTTACCTTGATCGCCGTGTCTTTCCTGAACTCTGCAATTTCTGTATCCGGGTCTTCTGCAACCGAAATCTCCGCCGTAGCTTCTTCGGCAGCCTCCTCCCGGCTTTCCACTGCGGTGCCGGTTTCTTCTGCAGCTGTGGAAAGGGCGGCAGGGACTGCTTCCGTGACAGACTCTGCGGCGGCAGTTCCTTCTGCAGTATCTGCGGCGGTGCCTTTGCATGCCGTCACGCCAAAGATCATTGCTGCAGCCAGCACAACTGCTGCAAGCTTTCCTGTCAACAGGGTTTTGTTTTTCATCATAGGGTTTCCTCCATTCTGCAGACTTTACTTGTTCTCAAAAACAGGCGGCTTTTTAGATAACAGGTGTTTTTTACAAAACAGTTCCTTTTCCATCTATCAGCACCCAGCCGTCCCAGAGCTTTTTCATCTCCTCCGGCACGATATTCTGGCTGTTTTTATGCTTTGACGGACGGATCATCACCTTATCCGGCCTCGGATTGAGCCGCGCTCCCCAGAAGCTGAAGGTGGAGTTTGCACAGATATTATGGCCGCAGCAGCTCATCAGCTGCATGTCAAACAGGCTGTTTTTCCCGGTATTCCAATCCACGACAGTAAACTCTTTTCCGGGGCAGGCATTTTTCGCATATACAGAGTCATCTGAAAAAACATAGAAATGTGCGTCCGGTGTCTGCTCCTTTATATACGAAATCGCCGCTTCATAATAAGCATCCGTGCAGATCCCGCCGAACATCTCTGCATTCTGTGCATCCAGATAATCCCCGCGGCGGATATGGATGCTCACAGAGGCTTCCTGCTTCATGCGCTCCATCGTTTCTTTATTTTTCGCGGCAGCCTCTAAATCCCAGCCTTCGCCATTTTCCGGATCCGGAAAATGAATCTGGCTGCGCAGCATCGGCAAAATATCCGCATAATACGCCTCGCATGCCCAGAAACCGCTTAAATAAGCGTCCTCCAGATCAAAGATTTCCGGATGATACATGTCGCTTTCCGTAAAATGCCGGTTGCTGCCCCCAAGCAGCTTCTTTTTCAGTTTTCCGACCAAATTATTTTTTCCAAGAATTGCCTGTTTTTCTTCCTGTGTGCAATATTTTGCAGGAAGATTTTCAAACCAGGACAACTCCAGCTTCCGGCTTGCAAGCACCTTTGTCTGCAGCTCTTTGTCGAGAAACCAGGAAACATCCAGTCTGGCATCTTTTCCCAAAGACTCCAGCTTCCGGTACAACGCGTACTGCTGCATCTGGTTTCCCAGTCCGCCCATCACCTCTACGATAATCATGACCGTTTCCGCCTCCCTTTTACCATTCCGTACAAATACTGAAATTCCTCCGTCCTGCCGAACACGATCAGAAAAATTCCATTAAAGACAACCGTAATGATCACGATCATCAGCGCAAATTTTGCAATCGTCACCTGCGGCATCAGCAGATTCTGCAGCGGAATGAGCACTGCCAGCGCAGCTCCGATGACGAGCAGATATTTGATGGACTCCTGAAAATAGGAAACCACACTTTTTTCAAAGCAAACCCGATAAATAATGATCGGTTTTGTGATATTTGCAATCAGTCCGGATACGACGGTTCCGATAAACACGCCCTCCAGACCGATTTTAAACACCAGAGCAATCGACAGCACCAGATTGACGATGCCCTGAAGGATGGACAGATATTTATCCTGTTCAAAAACACCGGCCGCCGTTTTGAAATTCGAAAGCACGACACGTTCCCCTTTAAAGAAATAGTCCGTCAGATACCAGGCGATAATCGAGGTTGCCAACACGCGATCCGCTCCGACATACAGCTCCACGAGAGGAGACAGGAGCAGGAAAAATCCCACAGCCGAAAATCCGTATACCCAGATTGCAAAAAAACGATATACCAGAAACAGCTGAAACTGCTTTTCCCTGCTCTCCGTCGCGATCAGATTTCCAAAGCTGGAAATGACGGAGTTGAAAATCAGGTTTACATAACCCGAAACGGAATTGACGATCATCTTGTAGGTTCCGATCAGACCGACCCAGACAACACCCAGACAGGACGAAATAATGATCGCATCCGTCTGCAGACGCGCCATATCCCCGATCCGGTGCAGCATCAGCGCCTTTGTCTTATCCACCACTGCTCCGGTTTCTTCTTTTGTCAGCGGTTCCACATTTTTTTCCATCAAAAGCGGATATTTGCGGTTCAGATAGCAGCTGATAAAAATCTTCTGTCCGAGGGATACGCCGACCTGAATCAGCAGGTATAACAGGTAGTTTGGCAGTACCAGCAGTCCCAGAAGCTGCAGCACCACGGAAACCGCTTTGCTGATGGCATCCGCGTTTGTCTGGATATAGTTTTTCTGCTCCGCATTGGCAAGACTGTATTTATATGCAACAAAATACGTGGTCACCGTATTGAACAGAAACAGCAGATAGTAAACCCGCAGCTGCCTTAAAGTCAGATAATCTGCATTTTTTACTATCCAGGGTAAAAACGGTACCAGTGCAAGTCCGATGACAGCAATCACCATGGCAATGGTGCGGTACGCTTTTTTATACAGCTGCATGTAGGATTTGATTTTTTCCCGCTCCCCCCGCGCTACCGGACCGTACAGGCTGTAGTTTAAAGCGGTTCCGACGCCAAGCTCCGCAAGGGAAAGCATCGTCAGAATTTCGCTGTAGAGATCCTGCACCCCCAGAAGCGTGTCGCCCAGATGGGTGATAAACACCTGCCGCAGGATAAAATTGAGCAGCGTCGTTGCCCCGCTCCCTAAAAAGCCGAATATTATATTTCTGGTCGCATATCTGACTCTTCCCATGTTTTTTCGTCCTGTTTTCCTGATATTCCTGCCAAACTGTTTGATCGAAATTGTCCTGTGACAGGGCATAAGGATCCTTCTGCCCTATCGTTATTCTCTTCCCTGAAAAGCTGCACTGCCAGAAAGGCCAGTGCGCTACCGCTGCCCCAGGGATAGGTTCCGTATACCTGCGGATATTCCGCAAAGCCCCTGCATTCCCCGGAGCAGTCTGCGACATATCCTTTTTGGATACTTGTCTGCAGGGTGGCTGCCAGACGGCTCAGTGCAGGGCTCCACTGCTCTGAACGCTGCACAGCTGCAGTCTCTTCTGCCAGCCAGGCCCCATATCCGATCATCCCCTCTGCTGAGGTATCCCGATGTCCCTCCTGTGCCTGCAGCTGCCAGGAAAATCCACCGTCTGCGCGCTGCCATGCAAAAACGCTGTCAAGGAGCTGTTGCTGCAGTAAAAGCAGACGATTGCAGCCCTCCCGGGCAACAGACCGGGAGGACGGACAAGCTGCTGACTGCTCTGCCTGCAGCTTGTTCGTCTGTTCTGCTCCTGCAGGCTGCTCTGAAATCCAAAAAATGCTCTGCGACAATCCAAGCAGCATCCAGCCGCAGGCTCTTCCCCAGCCGATTATTCCGTATTTCATGCCGGTCTTTTCATCATAGCCATGATAGGGCAGACCGGTTTTTTCATCCATTCCCTTTTGGAAAAAGAGCTCCAGCTGACGGATTCCGAGGTTTAACAGCTCTTTATCCTGTTTCTGAACACCGTAGCGACAGGCAAAGGGACAAAGCATCCCAAGGGTATCTGCAAACAGCCAGTCCGGATGCTGGCTCCGGTACGCAAGGATGCCGTCCGCAGTTTTTTTCGCTGCTTTGATCCAGCCTGCGCAAATGTCCGCCCCTTCCCGGCAGATCCAGAGCGCTTCCAGAGATTCTGCATCTTCCCTTTTTTCCCTCGTCAAAATCTCTTCTGTCCACAGGGCAACGCTTCCATTCATCACATGATCCACATGAGCGATGGGATATCCGCTGTTTTTCCACCGTCTGAGATAGGAAAACACACTGCTTAACGCAGTCTTGTCCTTTGTCTGCTCATATGCCTGCAACAGCCCCATCGCAAGAAGCGCCTGAGGCCAGGAATAACGCTCTGCCTTTTCCGGCGTCATGCCCGGGACGCAGGTCTTGATCCACTGTTTGATTTTCTGTTTGGTGGTCACCACCGGATAAGTATCCAGCATCGCTGCTGCCGGTTTTATCATTTCCTGTATCTGGCTCACAATTTTCCCTCCCTCTGCTTTTTATGAACTGCCTGCACGACTGCATCCGATTTCACACAACTGTTTCCGATTTTACGCTTTCACAGCTCTCTTAACAGTTTTTCCGCTTCTTTTGCCTTTTTGCAATAGTCCGGCAGGATCTGCTGCAGGTGCGCTTTCTGCGCCTGCGCATTTTGGTACAACCAGTCAAAGGCCTTGACCAGGTCTTCTTTTTTGGCGAGTGCCTGCACCGGCAGGACATAACCCTCGTCCGTTCCAAATAAATCCTTTGCGATTCCGCGGGCCTTGATGGAATAGCCGACTACCAGCGTCGGCACGCAGGAGGAATACGCCGCGATTGTCGCATGGGTCCGGGCTCCGATAAACATCTCGCAGCGGCTGATATAGCCCTTTAATTCCGGAGCGGACCCATCCGGCAGTTCGATCACACGTCCGGTGGATGCAAAGGCTTCATAAAGCTGTCGGATCGTTTTTCTGTCATCATTGCTTTCCCACACCACATGTGGAATCAGCGCAATATGCAGATCGGTCGTCTCCAGGATATGAGAGATCAGGGCTTTATAGTTCTGCATCGTAATGCCCGGCGTTTTTTCATTGTCCACGATCATCGGACTGATGTTCAGACCCAGCATCTTTCCGGGGACCCAGCCCTCCGGCAGAGGAGCCAGCTTTGTTTCCAGCAAAAAAGCAGAGTCCGGATATAAATGGATATTTTTGTCAATTCCGGCTTCCTGCAGCGCTGCAAAGGTCAGGCTTTCCCGCGCGACGATCGCGTCATAGCGCTTCATATCCTCCATGATTTCCGGACGTTTTAACAACTCCGGTTCGATGGAGCAGCCATATAAAACCGTTTTAGCGCCCTGCTTGTGGAACATGCGGTTTGCGGAAATCAGCCGGTCGAGCATGTTGTCATAGCAATAATTATCCCCGCCGATGGAAATATTCAGACGGTGCAGATTTTTCCCGCAAATGTCCTGATACCGATATTCCATGAAGCAGTCCGGGTCATGTAAAAGCTTTCGCTTCAAATAGTACCAGGTATGCACGAATACATTCTTTTCGATGCTTTTTTCCTGTACAAAGCTGCTGCAAAGCTCCTTCAGGGAATAGGTTTCATCCTCCTTCGGGCGGTTCGTCATCAGAATCGCCGGTTTTGGAAGCATCCGGCAAAGACTGTTGACAATCGCCTCGCAGCCGTGGTTGCCGCTTCCCGCATGCATATATAAAACAATTTTATCGTCTTTCATGATTCCTCTCATTCTGCTTTTGCGTCATCCAAAAGCAATTCGATCCCTCGGCATCCAGTTCTTATTTTCAACCTTTCCAATGATGATACAGCGCAAGATACAACGCCGGACAGGCGGTGAACAGCATCGTTTTTATCCGATAGCCCTTCGGCAGCTCCTCTTTTGCCCCGGAAGCTGCAAGTCCTTTTTGGACAGCACTGCGGCACTGTACGACTTCCGTCCGGTATTTTTTCCGTTCAGCACCGGGCAGGCGCGCAATTTTTCCGGCAGCCAGCATCGCAGAAACCGCCAGAATACTGTATACCCGCCCTTTCTGGGACGGGAACTCTTTTTCCACCAGCCTGCAGGCAAGCTCCCAGCTTTTGATTTCGTCCATGTAGCTCGGTTTAAAGGGCTTGAGCATCGCGCCCTGCTCGTTAATCCGGTAAAAATAGCCGCGATACTCTGTGATGCTCACGCTGGAAATCTGCGTCAGTAAATCCATCAGAAACATCATATCCTCGCCGATGCTCAAATCTTCCCGGAAACGGATTTGCCCAATGGCACTGCGGCGGTATAGCACACTCCAGCAGCGGGTATTGCCCCGCAGAAGATAGTCCGAAACGTATTCTGATCGATTGTATACACGGACGCCCTCCGCAGGAACTGTGCCTTGTTGAGAAACGGTTTCCGCCACGGTTTTCTCTGCGCCGTCCACAGACAGCACTTTATTTGCCCGAGCGGCATTTTCGCCCCGCTCTGCATCCGTTTTTAACAGCTCTTCTGACCGGTTATAAACTCCGTCCGGTTTACCGTTCCATCTATAGTAATCACAGACCGCAAGGTCGCTTTCTGTCTGCTCCAGCATCGTCCGAAGCACAGAGAGCATCTGCGTATCCAGCTTATCGTCCGCATCCACAAACGTGACAAATTCCCCCTGCGCTTTTTCCAGTCCCTCGTTGCGCGCTGCGGATACGCCGTTTTTCTGACGCAAAATCGGTAAAATTCTGGAATCCTCTTCCGCCAGTTTAAGCACCAGCTCTGTGGTCCCGTCTGTCGAATGATCATCCAGCACCAGAAGCTCCCAGTTGGTATCTGTCTGCTGCCGAATGCTTTCGATACATTCCCCGATCCAGGAAACGCCGTTGTAAACCGGCATGATAATACTGATCCGTCCCTGCTTTTTTGATTCCATACAACTCTCCATTCAGCGCTGCCGCTTACTGTTTGCCCACAAAAGAAAATGGACAAGCTGCATCATTGCCGTATTTTCCGGATGCGCCAGCACCTGATACATCAGCTTATTTTCCGTAACAGTCGGAGTAAGCGGCATTCTTTTGACCGCTTCCTGCAGCTCTGTTTCCCTGCATTCCTTCTGCAGCCGCCCTTTCCAGCCTTCCCGTCCGTTTCTCGCCTCGTTCTTGATTTCCAGGAACATCAGAAGCTGCAGCTCCAGATCCGCCTGTTTTTGGGCGTTCGGCGCATGCTTGTCTGCAAGGATTTGGCGAACAATTTTATCCAGACTGCGGATATTTTCATACATTCCGGCATCATAACTGTGCACCATCGACTCCCGCAAAAACAGGTAGTGATACCAAGCTGCGCCCTCCATGACCACAATCCGCTGCGCATCCAGAAGCGCCGGAAGGGTGATGACCATATCCTCGCCCATTCGAATGGACGGGTCACAGTATTTCATATTTTCAACAATTAAAGTACGGGAAAAAAGCTTCATGCAGCGAGACAACGTGATCGGACGTTTTTCCTGCCCCAGAAGTTTTCCGTGAATCCGATCCTGCAGGCTGCGCCCCGTATAAATGCCCGGCTCCATCGCCTGATAAATTTCGATGCTGCGGTTTCTTTCCTCCTGTACATAATTGCCGCAGATGATCTCTTTTCCACAGTCGGACGAAAAATCCAGCATTTTTTCCACCATGCAGGCGTCAATCCAGTCGTCACTGTCCACAAAACACAGATAATCGCCGGTGCTCATCGATACGCCAGCCATCCACGCGGACACCAGACCGCCGTTTTCCTTATGCAAAACGCGAATTCGGTCGTCCCTCTGCGCCCAGTCGTCACATAATGCCGGGCAGTCGTCCGGCGAACCGTCGTCCACCAGAATAATTTCCAGATTTTTATAAGTCTGACCCGTGATGCTCTGCACACAGCGCGCCAGCCACTCCAACGTCCGGTAAACCGGAACGATCACACTCACCTTTTTTTCCATGCAACATTAGCCCTCTTTTCTCAATTTCTCGTAATAGCTGACCAGTTGGTTTACATAATTATCTATCGCATAATACTCCTGCACCCGCATCCGCGCTTTTGTACCAATTTCGCGACGCAGATTTTCATCCAAAAGCAGCTCTTCCAGCGCCTCTGTCAGCATCCGGCTGTTTTTTGCCTCTACCATCACGCCGCAGCCGTCTTTTCCGGTGGGCAGACTGTTCCATTCCGGCTCCCCGAGGGTCTGCGGAATCCCGCCAACTGCAGTCGTCAGGCTGCACATTCCCGCCGCCATCGCCTCTAACAGAGAAACCGGCTGTCCTTCAAACCACGTCGGCAGGACAAAAATACTGCTCTGCTCAAACAGCTCTGTGCGCTGTTTTGCAGATACCCAGCCGGGGCATTCGACAATTCCCTGCGCTTCCAGCTCTTTTGCTTTCTTTTGCAGCTCCTCCGTCCCGTTTTCCCAGAAGCCGCCCAACACCAGATGAAAATCCGGGTGCTTCTTCCAAACCGCCTCTACACAGTCCAACAGCTCGTCCACTCCCTTTTCCGGACAAAGCCGTCCCAAAAAGACCGCCGTATGGCTGCTATAATCTGTTTTCGGCATTTTCGGAACCGGAACCGCATTCTGCAGGACATGGATTTTGTCCCGATCCACCATGTCTGCGAAAAAATCTTTCCAGACATCCGTCAGCACCAAAAACAAATCCGCACGGTTTAACATTTTTTTGATATACGCCTGTCGTTTCGCGCTGCATCGTTTATAATAAAAGCCCTGAAAATCTCCGCCGTGCTCGTGAATCACAACCTTTTTGTGGAACCAGAGGGCGATCTGCATAAAAATCAGCTTCCGGTAGCAGCTCGCATCCGCCGCCATATTCAGATGGACGATGTCTGCTTTCGGCAGCACAGTGACAAATTTCAACAGCGCCTGAACACCTTTTAACAGCTTCGCAGCCGTGCTTCCGTCCACCATTGTCCCGATATAGGTCAGGTCAATACGCTGATCGAGTCCCGCCTCGTACAGGTTATTGACCACCGCAGATACGCCGCCCTTTACGCTGCGGTCCGCACCAAGCATTACAACTTTCATAATCCGTCTCCTTTGCAATGCATACTCCAATAAAACAGGTCAGCCGGAGAGTTATAACATTTTCTGCTTCAAAACAGCTCTTTCCTCCCCGGCTTCACCATCCATAATTTTTTTAATTCAAGCTAATATATCTCTTTAGAAGTCTTTAATAAAAACCTGGCAATTGCCACCAATAGATATCATCCCCATCAAACGGAAACATTCCTGTCCAGTAAGCCCCTAACAAAAATAGTATATAATTTCTGGCTATATATACGGACACTATGTGTGCCTCCACCACTGTAAAAACCGCAAAAGAAAGAATCAATACAAATCCCATTCTATCCTTCTGATTTTTACATTGCCATATCAATAAAAACAATAAAATTATGCAGCATAAACCCGGAATAATTCCATACCAGAAAAAGAGGCGTACATAACCCATGTCAAAATACTCTATATAATCCGGATCGCCAAACAACTTCCAGTTTTCAAGCACTCCTCCGCCATTTTCAAATGCATAAATACTGGCAATTCGCCCGGTCAATATTCTATCTATCTTCACAACCCATCCCGGCATAAAATCATACCAATCCGAAATATATGCCGCATAAACAGAAAACAAAATTCCTGCCGTCGTTATTGCAGTCCCACCAATGTAAAGCGATTTTTTTTCAGCAATTTTGGGGAATTTTTCCATCACAAACGCCAGCACCAGCGTTGCCGCCATGACAAGAAACGTCGTCCGCGTCATTGTCGCAGCGTAAACGCCAACCGTCAGTACGCCGAGAAGCATCCAGTGCACCGGCTTCATTTTTTCATGGAACAGATAAACGCCCAGCGTCATCAGCGCCCAGATCATAATCGCAAGCGCATTGCTGTTACCGACGCCAAGACAAAGCCGCCTGCTGCCTTCTTTGATCCCATAACCGGCACCGGCGTCCCAGACCTCACCCAAAACGCCCGCCAGCGAAAGCGCCGCCAGCACTGCCATTCCGGTAAGCGTCACATAAAAAACAACCCGCAGTGCCTTTTTGTGGTCAATCCCTTTCATCGACGCGACAAACACAACCGCACGCACCGCTTCATCCCGATCCGAGCTAAGATAACACAGCCCCGCAATGACTCCTGCCGCCAGCACAGCAAGCCATTCTTTTTTGGAATACTTCGTCACACAGAGCTTGCAGGCAAACAGCAGAAAGCTGACCCGGAACATCTGCCCTTCCAGAGGATTGATCCACGAACTCTTGTCCAGGATGACAATCAGAAGCTCCAAAAGAAGCCCTGCATAAAAGCAGATCCTGCCGAACTGTTCTATTTTTTCATTTTTCGTATGTGCAATCTGCTCTGCCATGCTGTTCCTTTCCTGTGGACAACCCTCTCTGACCGCTCCTTCTGGATACCGGCCCCATCAGACCATCAAAGGGCTGTCCGCTCTAAAACTTCGGATACTGCGCATTCGTCCCCGCCCATTTGTGGAACGCAAAGGGTGTGATCCCCTCAATCTCCGGAATCATCGTCTCATGCGCAAAATATTTTGCAACCTCCAACGGTGCAATCTTCATTCCTGCTGCCTCAATCAGATGATGATTCTTTACGCACAAAAAACCATCCTCATTCAGGGAACCGTGATCCGGCTCAAAGGGCAGATTTGCTTCCTTCGGAAAATTCACAAGCCTCCGGCTGCGGATTCCCACGCTGTTGCCGACCCGACACAGATTCCCGTTGATGTCCCGGTATGTGATATCATCCTTCGGAATCGGCCACGGAGAACCGATATAATCATAATCCAGGAACTCATCCCGCCACATCTCCGGATGCACGATAAACCCATCCGCATGCACCACCATAACAAAATCCGTATGGATATAATCTCCCAGCTCATAAAGCATCTTATAATTAAAACAGTCAATATTCGTCAGCTTAGAGGTATGTGCATACCGAATACCCTTCGGCAAAAAGAAAGGTTTCCGATGCGTGATCAGCACACAATCCCCAAAATCAATCTGACGCATGCTGTACTGCATCGCCTTGATCGTCTGCCGCACATTGACACTCGTCATCGCCATCAGCGTCACATTCGGAAGCTGCAGCCTGCCGTCTTTCCACTCCATAATAAATCCTCATTTCATCTTAAACCGCTGCCTGCGCTCCAACTGCCGCACAGACCGCTCATTTTCTACTATCATACTGCATCCGCCATACCAATGCAAGCAGGTCGCAGTTCCCTTCGGAAACTGTGACTGCCCAGCCCCATTTTAAATTTTGCTGCGCAAAGGGGGCTGCGCACTCCTGCTTCACTTTCTCACGCCCCTGAACAGCAAGTGTTCAGGGGCTGCTTGCACACAGGCAACAGCTCCAAAGGAGCGCCTTGCCGTCCTCCTGCCAGCTATGTTTCAGCAGCAAACTCAGCCCTTGACCTTGACCTTTTCCCTTCCGCCTTACACAGCCAGGTCAGCCGCCGCGCGCTTTTTGCGCCGGCGCTGCCGTTCCCGATCCGCCGTATGCAGACCATAGAAAAGCGCCGGTACTTAGGAAGCGTCTTTTGCTTCCTTATGTACCCGCTGCGCTTTTCTTCTGAGCGAAAGCGCGTCTGCATGGCGGACGGGAACGACAGCGCCCAGTGCAAAACAGCACAGCGGCTGACCGTCCGGACCGTCACTTTGGCATAAACCCGTCCCGGATATCGCTTCCCCGTAACTTCGTCCTCTCAGCCATCATCCGATATGCCGTCGCCGGAAAAGCGTCATAACTGATATTCTCCTGCCCGCCTGCCGGATAATAAACTATCAGACCGCCTTCCATTTCAAACGACTCCACCTCTACGCTGTCATAATCCTGCTGTACAACCCAAGCCGGGTCTGTCAGATGCTGCTTTCCCCAAATCAGATCAAACAACACATAATAATCCCAGTACATACTCAAACTGAAAAAGATCGCTGCGCAAAGAAAACCTGACGCAATCCGCACCGGCCCCATCTGCATCGGACGCAGCCATTCGCCAAATGCCATTAACGGAAAAATCAACAGAAACGCAAGCCCGTACCGGATAAACGAAGCGAGGAAAAACCAGCCTGCAATGCCGCCTAAAACCGCTGCATACACAACGACACGATCCCAGCATAACTTTTCTTTCCGGATTCGTTTCCACACAACCGACAACACTGCTGAAATCCCGGCAACCATATTGGCAATCAAAAGCATCATCTCATAACGATCCTTTTCTCCCCACCAGACGGGAAACCATGCGCTCACAGGATCATTGATTTTCGTCACATCATACAGACAACGTCCCCAAACTTTGATCTGATCCGAATCATTCTGAAGATAAGAAGCAGGAATTTTCCAGTCTACGGAAAACAGATCAATTGCTGCAAACGGATAAATCAGCCATCCGGAAATCAGCACATTCCGCACCAGCCACGGCGCAAGCACAACACAGCCACAAAGCAGATAGATTCCGATCTTTTTCCATTCTTTTGACCGAATCAGACAAACCGCCGGATACAGTGCAAGAATGACGAGCATTCCAGCTGAGAGCTTAAAAGTTGTCACACAGACAACCGCAACACAAAGCAGTGCATACAGATCTGTTTTTTCCCCGACTTTACCCTCTTTTTCACAGGCAATCGACGTCCACAGCGTTACAATAAAAAATACCAGATACATCGTCCCGAAATCCGTTGCCGGAGACATAATCCGCTCTGACACAACAATTGCATACAATAAAATTCCAACTCTGCATCCATCCGCCAGATGACTTTTATGCCGGGCAAAATTCTTCAGACCGTACAGCGCCCAGATACACAGAAATGCCTGCAAAAAGCCATTGGTTCCATGCAACGACTGCCCTACCAGCCATTTCATAGAAAAGGCAGCCGCATACGCAAGATATGCACTGTTATAAGCAAAATGCTGCTGCAGATTGCCAAGCCCTTTTACAAGCCCATACTCCTCATACCACCGAATCGCCTGAGCATGATAAATTCCGGTATCCGTATGCTGCAGCCCTCTGGATGCAAAATAAGCTGTCATCACTGCAAAAATCAGATAAAGAACACCTTCCCAGGAAAGACATATCTTCTTCACCCGGCTCCAAATCACCAGAAGCTCTTTCCTGCACCAGTATGCACATGCTGCTGCCGCCGCCAGCAAAATCAAATGAGCAGCCATAAAAACCTTACCGAAAATGCTGACCGTCTGGGCATAAACAGTGATCGCCACGATCCCGGCAAGCTCAGTACCTGCCAGACCATAGACAATCTTCTTCCTGCCTGTCAACAAACCAATGCCTTTTAAAACACCAGCTCCGATGCAACTATTCACTATCCCAATATATCCCCATAAGATTAAGAGTTCTGCCACACCGCACCTCCATAATCAAATCTCAACCGCCAGACAGCGCACTCCTGAATCACTTTCTCACGTCCATGAACAGCCCGTGTTCATGGCTGCTTGCACACAGTGCACACAGGCAACAGCTCCAAAGGAGCGCTTTGCCGTCCGCAGAACGCCACCAGCAAACTCAGCCCTTGACCTTGACCTTTTTCCTTCCGCCTTACACAGCCAGGTCAGCCGCCGCGCGCTTTTTGCGCCGGCGCTGCCGTTCCCGATCCGCCGTATGCAGACCATAGAAAAGCGCCGGTACTTAGGATGCGTCTTTTGCATCCTTATGTACCCGCTGCGCTTTTCTTCTGAGCGAAAGCGAGTCTGCATGGCGGACGGGAACGACAGCGTCAGGTGCAAAACAGCACGGCGGCTGACCGTCCGGTCTAGTGCTCCTCTGCCGCCAGCGTCGTCTCCACGATCTTTCCGTTATCCACCTTGTAAATAATATCGCACCCCGCGATCGTCCGCAGCCTGTGCGCAATGATCACCAGCGTCTTCTTTCCATGGAAGCTCTCAATTGCCTCCATAATCGCCGTTTCCGTATCAGTATCCAGCGCACTCGTCGCCTCATCAAATACCAGAATCTCCGGATTATGATACAGCGCCCTCGCAATACCAAGACGCTGTCTCTGACCGCCGGAGAGACGCACACCCCGCTCCCCGATCTCCATATCCAGCATACCCGGCAGCTCCTTTACAAAATCCTTCAACTGGGCTTCTTCCAGCACATGCCATACGCGCTCATCATCGATATCCTCTTTTGCCACACCGAACGCTATATTTTCACGAATCGAATCATCCGTCAGATAAATGGTCTGCGGAATGTAACCGATATGGGACAGCCAGGATGGATAATTTTCAAAAATATTTCTTCCATCGCATAAAATCTCGCCGCCCTGCACCTGCAAAAGTCCCATTAAAATATCGATCGCGGTACTCTTTCCCGCACCGGAGGGTCCCATCACACCCACCGATTTTCCAACGGGTACAAGCATCTGAGCATGATCCAGAATCACCTTGTCACTTTCGGGATAAGTATAGCTGACGTCCTCCATACGAATCTCTTTTTTCAGCTCCATCGGAGGCGTATGGGGATCATAGTCTTTTTCATATTTTCCATGCAGACGATAGGATGTGAAGTCTACATTTTCATAAACATAATTCACGCTTGGCTCATAGAACGCAATATTGCTCATATGCGTGTTGATCCGGTTTACCGACGGCATCAAACGCATCGCCGCAACTGCAAACGCGGAAATCTGCGGCACAAGCTCCGTCATGTCCGCGCTGTTTAAAATACAGATTGCAAGATATCCCAAAATACCGCAGATGCTCAGCGTCTCCAACAGCAGACGCGGCATGTTGTTAAGCACCGCATATTCTGTCGTCAGCTTCGCGTTCTCCTGAGAATATTTTCCAAAGCTGGATGCAAAATAATGCTCTTTATTTAAAATCTTTACATCCTTGATTCCGTAAATAGACTGCAGACGCCATTTTCCCATCTGACTCTGCAACCGCTGGGAGGTCCGCCCCAGCCGATTTAAGGTAGGCTTTAAAATTTTCAGGATTACAACCGTCGTTCCGCCCATGACCACAACAATAAAAATTGTCATCGTCGGGTTTGTTACAAGCAGTGTCACGCACAGAACCGCCGAAACCATCAGCTCCGTCGCCAGCTGGATATACTCCATCAGCGTCGTAAACACTTTCGGTACGTCACCATCAATTGTGCGGAAAATCGTAGGAATATCCGCGTTTAAATAAAATTCATAGGGACGGTTCAGATATTCCTCCAGCATGTAGCTGATCGTATTGGACTGATTCGTGTTGACAAAACGAGACTGCACATATGTCTGCAAAAGCAGATAACCGTTTTTGATAAAATAAACTGCAATGATCACACCAATCAAAAACAGCAGCCACTGATTCGGCGTATCAAAATGAATAAATCGTTCCAAAACCTGAATATACCACTTATTCAGCAGCTGATCCGGCGCCATTACGCCCTCAACCACCGGCATGATCAGCCCGACGCCGATCATTTCCATCAGCGCTCCGATAAAAATCATCACGCCGAGTCCCGCAACCTTCCGCTTCTGATCTTTATTCAAAATATGAAGCAGCTTTTGTAAAATCTGAACCATCCTGACCTCCAATTTTCATGTGAACCGCTTTTTTCCAAACGCTTCCCGAACCTTGCGCTTTGCAACGCCGACATAAAAGACAAAATCTTCCCGCCGCTTCTTCGCAGCCGCCTTCTCATACTCCTTCTTCGGAATCCCGTAAGGCGCAAGCGATGCAAACGGCATCTTATATTTCAACGCGATCTGAATAAACTTCTGCCGATATTTTTCTTCTGAAAGCAGGGAAAACTCCTGCATCACAAATCCATACTCGAAAATATTTAACTTTCCGTCCGTCCGACAGCTCTCCGTCAGCTGATTCTCGCTGACCCCGATACTGACAAGCGGCTCCTTACTCACCACAAACCTCGGATTCCTCTGAAGCAGACGCATATAAAATTCCACATCCACAATCCACGTCAGCTTCTCCTCATACTCCGGCGCGCCCTTCCGGTAAATCGTCGCACTCGGCGCCCCAATATAATCCCCGATATAAAGATCCCGCCAATCCTCCGAGATCATCTTCAAATGCTCATCGCTGATCGCCCGGTCAAACTCCTCTCCCGTCCGGTTTCCGACACCATCCAACATCACCTGCCGACTCCCGCAAAACGCAAGATCCGCCTCCGGATGCTCCTCCAGCATCTCTACAAACCGCGCCAGACAATCCCGATCCGTGAACCAGTCATCGTGGTGCATGATCTTGATATACTCACCCGAAGCATGCCGCACCGCCTCGTTCCAGTTTCCTGTTGCACCTTTGCGAACTGCATTCCGAACATAAACTATCCCCGGAACCTCTGCCCTACGTACAACCTCCTCCACAGACCCGTCCGGAGAATCATCCGTCACAACCACCTCGTAATCCTTAAAAGACTGCACCTTTATCGACTCCAAAAGCCGCTCTACACCAACCGGATTCTTATACGCCGGTACACAAATCGAAACCTTCACCATCCAAAACTCCTAACTGCTCTATCCAAACGCCCCAATCGCCCTACACTACACAGCCTACAGCTCCACAGGAGCACCCTGCCGTCCTCCACGCACAGGCAACAGCTCCGCAGGAGCGCTTTGCCGTCCTCCACGCACAGACTACAGCTCCACAGAAACGCCTTGCCCTCCTCCACGCACAGACAACTGCTCCGCAGGAGCGCTTTGCCGTCCTCTACACACCCCACAAATTCAGCCCTTGACCTTGACCTTCACGCCCTTGATCTTGACCTTCCATCCGCCCGACACAGCGCCTCTTGTCCGCCCATGCAGCAGTTTTGCGGACGTTCCCGGAGACTGCGTGCTGCGACCGGCACTTGGTCTGGATGCAGACAAGCGGACCGTCTCAAAACGCCGGTGCTTGGGCTGCGTACTATGCAGCCCTACGCACCCGCTGCGTTTTGAACCGAGCGAAAGCGAGTCCGCTGCTGCACCAGACCAAATGCCGGACACAGCACACAGACCAGGGAACCGCCCGCAAAACTGCATGCGGGCGGACAAGAGCCCTCCCTCAACGACCCAGGATGCGGTCAAAAAAGGACTTCTTCTCCGGATACATCAAATACTGGTACTCCTCCAGATGCTCCCTCAAATACACCGGATAACTCTCATCCACCGGCACAATCTGAAAATCCGTACTCCGCCCCAGAATATCCTCATGATTCCGGATCTTCTTCTTCACCTTCGACAGCGTTGCCCGATTATTATACTCCTGATGTGCCGCGCTCTTGATCTTGTATTTTACACGATCCTCCACAGACTCATCCTTACCGCCGCCCATATAGGAAAAATGCCAGCCGCCGTCCGCAACGCGCACCATCAGCTCCTTTTGCTTACTGTCCCGCAGCTGCTCCGTCGTAAACCGTTTTAACATTCCATAATTACAGATCTTTGTTCCAAGCCATCTTCTGTCTTTTCCGGTAAAGCCCTCAAACTCACCCGTAATGGACAGCAGGCTTCCGGAGGTTTCTTCCATATTCAGATAACAATAAAAATTCCGCTGCGCCAGCGCATAGATTTTGCTGCCGTCAAAATCTGCCAGAACCTTTTTTACTGCTTCCGGATTCGGGATTTCATCGACGTCGGAGAAAATGACGATATCATCGTCCTTTGCACCCTCCAACCCGCGCGCTACTGCACACTTCTGGTGGCTGTCCCGCATAAAAGCACTCGTATCCATCGGCGTATCATCCACAACCTTGTGAATGATTTTGTCTTCAAACTCCTTGAACATTTCCCGGTTTTCCTGGAAATATAACGGCTTTTTCTCGCCGGAAAAGGTTACCGTCGCCTCGCTGATGACAAATTTGTCCACAACATCGTTTAAAACATGCATACGCAGCTTTAAAATATCGAGCTCGTTGAAAAACTGAAAACAATCATATACCATAACTCTCTCTCCTTTATTCTTCCGGTTCGGACACGGTAATTCTGTCTTTTCCGTAATAATCCATCAGCGCCAGATTCAGCCAGTAGCCCCGGTCGCCCTCATTAGTCACATCGTCGATATACAATAAATACGGTTCCACGGAAAGCGGTGTGATCGTGATTTCCGATTCCCCATTTGTATACAATTCCAGGCGCGCGTTGTTTTCCGCCGCATACTCCGCCGCCTCACCATTTAAAATAGAACGCACAGCAGAAACGGACGTATACGTATTTTTATCCGCCGCAAAGAGGAAAATCACACCCATCGCAATCAACGTCACGGCATAAAACGCGCTCTTTGTTTCTTCCAGAAGCTCCAGCAGCCTGTAAAAAAATCCCGGTCGGGACTGCGGAAGCTGCTCGGACTGCTTTCGCTGTCCTGGCTGCTTTAGCTGCCATGCCCAACCACATCCATTGAGCAAATTAAAGAACACCAGCAAATACAGCACCACGCGCATCACATTTTTGCAGCGATCGGGTCCCTCGCTGGACGTCGCATACAACGTCGGCGTGAACATCGCGCAAAAAACGCAAAAGCTTAAAAAGACTGCATACAAGGGTTTAAAAAACTTTCCCTCTGCCTGCTTTGCCAGCCGGTAAATCGCAGGAATCAGCATTGCAAAGCCAACCAGCACTATCGGTGTCAGCCATTCCGTCACATACACAATTCCCCAGTAAAATGACATGACAATCGCTTTTACCGCTCCCATACTCTCCGCCGTATCTTCCCGAATCAAATTGCCTGGTGCCAGCACGTTAAACGCAAAACCGACCAGACTGCAGACAAGCGGAAACAAAAACCAGAAACGGTTTTTCTTTTTCCGGAAAAACTCCCATGCCGTCAGCAGTACGATCAGGATCACCGACTGTAAGCCGGTCAACAGGTTCGCCCCGCCTAACAGTGCGCACAGAACGGCAGAAAGGATCATCCAGAGGATTTTCTTTGATTTCTGTTCCGATGTTTCCAGGCAAAGCAGCGCAGACACTGCAAAGAACAGAACAGCCTCCATGAATACATAATGCAGCGAGCCGTTATACCAATACAGCGCAAGCACCGGCGAAACGAAGGTCTGAAAGGTCAGGAATAAAACAGTCAGCGTACAGATTCCACGCAGATAACGGTTTTCTTTTGCCCGGCTAATGTACCGGAAAAACACCGTATGCATCAGCACACAGATACTGCCGCCGAGCATTCCTGCCATAAGAAGAGTCGTCAGGAAATACCATTTTTCCCCGAAAACTCCGGGCGTCAAGGTCATGAGGAAAATGGAGAACCAGGTTCCCTGCCACAGCTGCCAGGTTTCCTTTGTCACGGCAAGCGCTGTTTTAAGCACTTCCCCAAAGGAATGGGTCGCATTCCATACCCTATGCGTCTCAAGGCCATAAGTGAAGTCATCGCAGTTCGGGAACCCATAGCGGGACAGGTATAAAACCGGCACCATGCTCGCGATAAAAACAACCAGTAGTATTCGAAAAAGCCATTTCTCAGGCTCTGTTTTCCATTGCTTCAAAATCTGCACGCCAAGCTCTCCTTTTCTCACTTCTGCTGACCGGTCAGCCGTCTTTTCAGGCTTCTGACCGCGCGCCCGCCAAAATATGCCGTATAGGCTGCTTTTGCCTGGATTTCTCCCAGACGATACGCCATTCCGTCCGGCTTTTCATGATGTTTTGCAAAAAATTCGCTCTGCCTGCGGTAGGTTTCCAGCTCCTCCCGGCACGCCTGTGCATCGTAGAGCTTTCCGTCCCTGCCAAGATACTCAAATCCGGTATAAATATTCTGCTCCGAAGCCCAGTAGCCATTCGAAACATTGTGGCGCGCCCAGTATTTCGGCGCAATCACCTTCTGTACCGTCTCCGACGTAAACGCCGGGAAGCAGGCAAAGGAAGAGTTGGAAATAATCAGGTAACGCGCGTTTTTGACTGTCACATAATCCCCGTGCACCGGAAAATGATATGCCGGAATACCTGGTAAAAGCTTATGTGCCATCGTCACATCGTCCGTCACGATCATAAATTCCATGTCACTGCGGATTTTTTTCATCTGTGCCATCCCATCCGTCCAGTATTTTTTCCGTAAAAACAATGCCGGTTCGGACGCATATTCCCCGCCGCGCAGGTTCAGCACGCACAGGTTGTCCCTCGTATATTCGTAGGAATCAAACTCCGGCTTTACCTTCAGCCATTCCTTTAACTGCTCCCTGTTCGGTGCAAAATAGCTTTCCGCCTGCAGATTTCCCATCAGGAGCGTGCCGTCTTCTACATCGAAAACGCCCCGGTCTTCTCCCGCCACATAGCAACCGTGCTCCAGATCATGCCGGCAGGCGCCCGTGTAGATCCGTTCTTCTTTTTCCTCATAAACGCGTGTAAAATCTTCCGGTTTTGCTTCTTCTCCCATCCAGAGATCCAGAAAGGGCTCGGAATTGTTTCCGGTCAGACCGTTTAACAGGATTTCCTTTCCGGGTACGCCGAATGAAGTTTTTTTCTGTTCCGCAATACTGCGGGCTGTCACATAACAAAACAGCCGGTTGCCAAGCCCCTGCCCCTGCAGGATCTGCGTTCCTATCATAACATTCCTCTCTATTTCCCAAACGATACCATCAGACAACCTATCGCCCAAAATCATCGCTGATTTACTGCAAAAATCCCGGATATTACACCCGAATCATTTCATCCGTATAAATATCGCAGCAGTCGCGCCCGTTCATCCATTTTTCCGGCGCAATCACGAGCTTGTCCTTGCCATTATCCAGCCACGCGCCCCACCAGGAAAAGGAGCTGTTCGCCAGAATGTGGTTTTTACAGCAGCTCATCAGGTACAAATCCTGCTCTCCCGCCTGCTCGCTGTTTCCCTCCACCGGGACAAATTCCGAACCGCAAAAATGCTCCTTCGTCCACTCCATATCATTGGAAAACAGGAAAAATTTCACATCCGGCTTTCTTTTTCGGATCTCTGCGACCGCGCGACGGTAGTAATCCAGATCGCAGATTCCGCCAAACAGCGCCTGATTGGCAGGTGTGAGGTAATCGCCCCGTCGGATGTGGACACTCACTGACTCACATTCCTTCATCTGCTGCTCCATTGCTGCCGATTCTTTTGTCAGAGTAAGATTTCGGAATGTGAATGCTTCCCGCACCTGATCTTTGATATCGGCAAAATACCGTTCCGTCTGAAAATATCCCAACAGCAGGGCTGGCTCGCGCCGCAGTATCTCCGGATCGTAATTGCACGACGCTTCCCGGTAGGACAAATCCTTCCTGCCGCACAGCAGCCGCCTGGCACGATGGAGGGGACTCATACTGGAATCGGTGATCTGCTCATACTCCTGTTTCGTCATGCGCTCATAGGAAACACCGAATACAGAAAGCTGATTGACCCGCTGCTTTTCCTGTGCTCCATAACAGGTTACGTCGTCGATTCTGACGTCTTTTCCCATTGATTTCAATTTTAAATACAGGGCATACTCAAACATCTGATTGCCCAGGCCACCCGAAAGCTGCACTCCTACCATAGTTTCTGTTCCTTTGAATAAAATTTTCTACCTCTGTCTCCGATTCGCCATCGCAATCTTGATCGGAATCAGGAAAGAATCATTCAGTCTCATCGCTGCCCGGTACAATATCGGTGACTTCAAAAACAGCTTCATTTTCCGGTATTCCTGACTGCTCGCCTGGGGAATCCCATAGACTGCTGCATAGCAGTCTTTTCCTGCTTCTATTTTCTGCTGCAAAAATGCCTTATGTTCTTTTTTCTTTGGATCCTGGCTTCTGCAGACCGCCGTATAGAATAACAGCAGTCTTTTATATAAAAAATAATCCTGCAAAAGTGCCAGATCCTCCCTACCGATCTCCCGTAAAAACGCACTGCGCTCATAAAAATTCGGAATCAGATCATTGAAGGTCTTCTCGTTCAGGCCGATATTCGTGGTGCTCGTCGTCCGACTGCACACATAATTGTACATTGCCCAGTCCAGATACACGCTGCGCTTCGATTTTGCCAACAGTCGGATGGTAAAATACATATCCTCATACAGGCTTTTGGGGAATCTCAGTCCGTCGCTCAACGAACGTTTCCAAAGCTTGTTCCAGACCGCCGTCTGAATCAGCCACGCTTCGTCCTCTTCCAGATATTTTTCCAAAAGCTCCTGCCCTTCAAACACCGCTGCCATCGGCGAGGACAAATCCACCCTTCGGTTTTCGTAAATTTTCCGATACCGGCAGACCGCAAGATCGGCGTCCTGCTCCATCATCGCCGCCAGCAGTGTCTCATACATCTGCGGCTCAATCCAGTCGTCGCCGTCCACAAAGGTCAGGTAATCGCCTTTTGCCTCCAAAAGTCCGGTGTTGCGCGCGCTGTAGGCTCCACCATTTCTTTGATGGACAACCCGCACCCGCCCATCCTTTTTTGCATATTCATCGCAGATGCGTTCACTTCCATCCGTTGAACCGTCATCTATCAAAAGGACTTCGAGATTTTGATAGGTCGAAGAAAGAATCGAATCCACCGCTTTGGGCAGATATTCCCGGATATTGTAAACCGTCACAATGACCGAAATCAGCCCGGTCTGCTCGCCTTTCTTTTGCTTTTCCGGCTGATACTGTTCCAATTTGCGCATGGGTTCTTGTTCCTCCTTCCTTCTCCTTGCTCCAAAAATGTCTCTGCTCCGACGGTTGCTGTCCCTTTTAATCGCAGCAGCGCTGTTTCTCAGTTCCCTGCCTTACGGTTTCCTATATTCCTGCTCCAGCCAGTCCTCAAACCGCAGAATGTGCCAGATCTGCTTACGCCAGATTCCACGCTGTGTAAAATCCTTCCACAGCCGCGTCACCATTTCCGGGTCAAAATAACCTTCCCGACGGATTTTATCCTCCTTTAACAGACTCTCTGCCCAGGCGTAGAGCTCCGGCTCCTTTAACCATTTCTGGATCGGGATCGAAAACCCCTTTTTCGGACGTTCCATCAGCTCCCTGGGCACATGGCGGTACAAAACGTCCCGCAATACAAGCTTGCCTCTGCCGTTTTCCCATTTCATCCACACCGGCAAACTCCATGCAAACTCCACAACGTCCTTGTCCAGCATCGGCACACGGCTTTCCAGTGAGACTGCCATTGCCGTCCGATCCACCTTTACCAGAATATCATCCGGATGGTACATCAGCAGATCCATCAGCATCAGATTGTGCTGCACATCCGCCAGGTATCCGCTTTCGTAGGTTTCAAAAATGCTCCTCGCGCTTCCTCTTTCTTTTGCAATCTTTCCAAGAAACGGCTCGGAAAGATCAGAGCGCGCATACAGCTCTTCTGCATTATGCGCCGATAATAACATGCCCCGGATCTGGTTCGTTTCCTTTTTGGAAAATGGTCCGTCCGTCAGAAAATATCCTGCCGCACTGCGCACAGGCTGCGGAATTTTCCGGATTTTATTCCACGCGTTCGTGATCGACTGATAGGTTCCGTATCCGCAAAACAGCTCATCCCCGCCATCGCCGCTCAAGGAAACCGTCACATGCTCCCGCGTCAGCTTGCTGACCAGATAGGTCGGGATCTGGGAGGAATCTGCAAAGGGTTCCCCAAACATGTGGCTCAATTTGGGCAGAACTGCTTTTGCATCCTGCTCCGTAATAGTCAGCTGCGTATGCTCTGTCCCCAGATGCGCAGCGATGGCAGCAGCAGCCTCCGCTTCATTGTAGGCGGCATCCTCCATCCCAATTGTGAAGGTTTTAACCTTCCGGTCAGAAATCGACTGCATCAGGGAAACGACAGTAGAGCTGTCGATTCCTGCTGACAAAAATGCTCCCAGCGGCACGTCTGCCATCATCTGACCGCGGATGCTCTCCGTTAAAAGCCGTTCCAGCTCTTCCGATGCTTCCTGCCTGCTTCCGGTAAAGGGCTGCTCCTGTCCTTTTTTTGCAGTTTCTGCCATTGACCAGTAGGTTTCGATCCTCCAGTCCCGATAGGGCTTTTCCAGACGCAGGATTTTTCCCGGCTCTAGCTTATAAATACCCTCATAAATCGAATACGGTGCCGGAATATATCCGTGGATCAAATACAAATCCAGCACGTCTTTATTTATTTTCCCGCAGAAATCAGGCAGCGCTGCGATGGCCGTCAGCTCGGAGGCAAACACAAAGCTCCCGTTCACCAGCCCATAATACAGCGGTTTTTCCCCAACTCTGTCCCGCAAAAGCCAGAGCTGTTCTTCTTTCCTGTCATAAAGTGCGATGGCAAACATACCCTTGCACAGACAGATCCCCTCTTTTACGCCATAGGCTTCCAGAGCTTCGAGTAAAATCTCCGTATCCGAGCTTCCATGCAGCGCTCCCAAAAGTCCTTCCCTGCGCAGCTTTTTTTCTACCTCCCGGCAGTTATAGATTTCGCCATTGTAGGAAATCACAAACCGTCCGCTATGGGAAACCATGGGCTGTGCACCGCCCGGCGACAGATCCAGAATGGAAAGTCTCCGATGTCCCAACGTCACGTCCTGACTGTCGTTACACCAGCTGCCCTCTGCATCAGGTCCGCGGCTTATCAGCTGCTCTTTCATCCGTTCCATATCCTCCCGCCAGGTTTTCTGACGGTTGCAAAATCCTGCAATTCCGCACATCGGGACAGCCTCCTTTCTTTCAGTCTGCGACCTCCGGTGCCCAGTTTTCTTCTTCGATATCCTTTCGGCAGCTTGCCTCTGCCTCGCTCTGCTTCTGCTGATACAGCTTCCAGGCGCTGTCCCAGCTTTCGTATCCCTGCACGCTGCGTCTGTCCGGCAGCTCGTAATGACTGTCCAGATACTGTCGCAAAAACTCCGTGCACTTTCCTTCGCCGAGGGCGTTTACATGTCCGCCGTAATCATAAAAATCCGTCGAAAAATCCAGCCCAATCTCATCAATATGCTGATTGAAATCCAATACCGGATAGCCGGCGGCTTCAATCCGTTCTGTCAGGTCGTTGAACTTCATCCGCGCCTCTTTTTCCATCCCATACGGCGACAGGATAAACAGCGCGTCCTTGCCGGTCGAATCGATATAGGAAAGCAGATCATCCAAAACCGCTAACTGCTCTTTGGCAGGCTCCATTTTTTCTGTCACATCAGAATAATCCGTCCAGTCCACCGGGCCCACTCCCGTTTTGATTTCCAGACCCTTTAACAGATTTTTCTTTTCATAGCGCCAGCACGCCAGCTGATCCGGCAAAAAAAGCGTTTTCCAGTTGGAATGATATTTGAAAATATCAAAATAGTAGGTGTAGCGTTCGCTCCTGTCGCTAACGAGCGCATTGATTGCATCCACACGGTTTTTCGAATATTTCAGGTTATCCGTCACCCCGCGCGTGAATACCATCGTATCCTCCCATTCCTCGTCCGGCATGGAAAACATCCGCATCTCAATGATAAACAGCGACGGGTCCTGGGTTTTTTGCGCCTCTTTGAGCAAATATTTGATCGCTTTGGGGCGCTGGTTATTTGTCGAGAGCGGATACGCTGCAATGCCGCTTTTCCCGTAGAGCGCAGGCGCGCTGTAATAAGGATACACCGGGCTCGAACCCACCAGGATCGCATCAATCGTATTTTCTTTTTCCGCATAAAATCCGGTAAAACGGTCCTTTACATCCCCGTTTGTCCGAATGATGTAAGTCACCGTCACCAGAAGCCAAAGGAAAACGGCCAGAAAAACAACCGCTTTCAGTGCCTGTTTTTTTGTCATTGTAATCTCCACTTTGCATACGAGCCTGCGCTGCGTATGCAGTCCCGCCGGACACGTCTGACGATCCGGTCAGTCGTATCACACCTTGAAATTCTGATAAATAAATTCGGACGCGCTGTAACCCGGTCCGTATTTTCCCAGCAAAATCACATAAAACAGCAGCGCATACAGTGCGATCCAGCGCAGCCAGATCGGCTTTTTCTCCAGGGTAACGCGCATATCCTCTTTCTGGTTATGGATCGTAACCCATGCAGAGAACAGAATCGAAACCGCCAGAATCATCAGCTCTGTCCACTCCAGTCCCAGACCCGACAACACGCCGTTTCCAAACAGCTGCAGTCCCAGGCCCGATACGCCCCGTCCGAGCACCCGAAGGGCATCCGGAACCGTCGCGCTTCTGAAAAAGACAAGTCCGATCATGACAAGGAAAAAGGTGCGCACGCGCTGAAACAGGATAAATCCTTTCTTTTCCTTTTCGATATGAAAAAAGGCTCTCCACTTTACAAACAGCGGCTCCATCAGCTTGCCGGAAACGATATAAAACCAGTGCAGCAGACCGCAGCCGATGATAAACGTCCACGCGCCGCCGTGCCAGTATCCGATGGTAAACCACAAAATCAGCATGGCGAGAAACGTCGTCGCCTGCTTCGCGCCTTTTTTGCCGAGTTTTCCTTTCAGCTTCTTGGGAAGATTCATGAAAAACTTCGTCCGAAGCAGCGGATAAAACAAATAGTTTTTCAGCCAGTCGCCCAGGCTGATATGCCATCTTCTCCAGTATTCCTCGATGCTTCTCGATAAAAACGGCGCAGAAAAGTTTTCCGGCAGCCGGATACCGAAGCACTCGGAGATACCCAGCACAATATCCATACAACCATCGAAATCGGTGTAAAGCTGCATCGTAAAGGCTGCCGCACCCACCCAGATCGAAACGCCGCTGTACTTTTCATAGTTGTTAAAAATTTCATTTGCCAGGATCGCCGTCCGCTCGGAAATGACCAGTTTTTTGAAAAATCCCAGGAGCATCCGCTGCATGCCGAACGTCACATTCCGGTAATCCAGCTTGTGTCCGGTATACATCTGTTTTTCCATGTCGCTGTATTTCATGATCGGGCCGGAAATCATCGTCGGGAAGTAGCAGCCGAACAGCAGCAGCTTTCCATAGCTGCGCTGCACCGGTCCGATTTCATAATAGACATCGAACAGATATCCCAGAAGGGTCAGCGTGTAGAACGAAATTCCCATGGGCGCCAGCAGTCCCAGATGGAAGAATTTCAGCGTGCACAACAGACCGACACAAAAAAGGACAGCACAAATAAGAGCAGCCAGTTTTTTCTTCTGCTCTTTTGTCCTGTCTATCAAAATAGCTGCGCCCCAGACAGCTCCTACAGCTGCCATCGGGTACAGAATCAAATACCACGCATGGCTGTCACGCACCTCTGCCGATGTCAAAAAGTATCCGATGCTCAGAAGCAGCAAAAGCGGCCACTGCACTTTTTTCGGAACCAGATAATACAACAGCAGTGCAAGTGCAAACAGACACAGGAAGTAAAAGGAAGTAATACTCATCCTTCACCAGCTCCCGGTTTCAGACCTTCTGCAGAATGATATCTGCCATTTCGCCTACATTTTTCATCGTTACGATCTGTCCCATGGAAAACTTGATGCCAAACTCGCTCTCTACAGCCGCCATCAGGTTGATATGCTCCAGGGAGTCCCAGCCGTCGATATCCTCTGCAGTCGTGCCTTCGTCAACCGTAATGTCTTCCTCGTCAAATACATCCCGGAATACTTCGTTTAAACGTTCAAAAACTTCTTCTCTGCTCATTTATAAACCCTATCTGTCTGATCAGATTCCTTTCTGCGTCGCTTGTTTTTCTTTCGTGCTTTCGTCCGCTCTCGAGCTCGCGCTTGCGCGCTTCTCCGCCTGCTTCGCAGGCTGCTCGTTCGCTAATGGCACGTGAAAAACAAATGCCGCCTTCGGCGTCGCTTGTTTTTCTTCCGTGCTCTCTTTCGCTCTCGAGCCCGCGCTTGCGCGCTTTCCCGCCTGCTTCGCAGGCTGCTCGCTCGCTAATGGCACGAGAAAAACAAATGCCGCCTTCGGCGTCGCTTGTTTTTCTTTCGTGCTCATTACATTATAGCATGTCCACATGTATTATACCAGTTTCTTTTTTCCGGCGACTTTCTGGAAGTAGTCTGCCCATTCTCGGTTGACCTTTTCCGGAAGGTATTCTGCCTGAAGCTTCGCTGCATTTTTCCCCATTTGCTGCATCAGATCAGGATTTTCCAAAAGTTTTGTCAGTCTGTCTGCCAGCGCATCCGAATCGTCCACGGGCACTAAAAATCCGTTTTCTCCATCACGGATCAGATCCTTTGGACCGCCGCAGGGGCAGTCCGTCGAAATACAGGCTGTGCCCAGCGACATCGCTTCGATCAGGGTGTTTGGCATTCCCTCCGTAAAGGAGGTCAGCACAAACGCATAAGCCTTTTCCAGTTTTTCCGGGACGTCCGTGATCCTGCCCGGCAGCAAAATTCGCTCTGACATGTCAAGGCTTCTGACTTCTTCTGTCAGCTCTCTGCGCAGCGGTCCGTCTCCGTACAGAATCAGGCGCGCGTCCGGGAATCGCTCTGCAATTTTACAAAATGCCCGGATTGCCATTCTCTGGTTTTTATTTTCGTCCATCCGTCCGACTGCAACAATATCCTGCGGGCGGTCGCCCTCATACCGTAGCCGCACAAATGCCGGATTCAGGGAATTTTTCAGAATCACGCATTTTTTCTGCAGCGACGGTTGGAAAAAACGCACTGCATCCGCTGTCTGCATCACGATTCCGTCTGCCGCGTAAAACAGTGTTTTTGCAAGCAGGCGCATCCCCTTCGTCGGATACTCCTCCGTAGGCTCCGCCACAACGGAAACCACAACCTTCGTCGGCAAAAAAGCATTCGCCAAAAGTGCCATAAAATTATTTTTGCCAATCGTAGACAGCACGACATCCGCATGGATTTCTCTGAAGATCCTGCGCAGCTTTTTGTAGCGTCGAAACAGGTTCACGATCCGGCCGCCCTCTTCCTCCGGCGTCAGGTCGGAGATCACGCGGCGTATCCCTGCAGGCAGCTCGTATTCATTTTCTTTTTTGTACTGCGTTACCATCGTCACATTGCAGCCCTGCTCCAGAAAGTAGGTCGCAAGGTTGACAAAAACGCGCTCAGCGCCTCCTTTTTTCAGGGAGCCGATATAAAATGCAACACTGCCCATAATTTCCTCCTAAAGACTTTCTTCCGCAGTCCATTGTCCATCCGGCGCATGTCTGCGAGTCATCGAGCGGTCTGCCGATCTTTGCAAAGGAATGCAGACCGCTCGCTGCTTCGCAGCATTGCGCCTGGATGGACAGGACTCTGCGGAAGAAAGGTGTGTTCTCGTGCGTGATGCCCCGCGATCGCCCGTTGGGCGGATGCTCGGCAGAAGGGAATCTTGAATTGTTCTGTCTACAACAGTTCTATTCTGCTTGTTCTTTTTTTAACTAACGCAAACAATTCTATAATCTGTCAACTTTTCAGTTGCAGATACATTCCACACTTGCTACAATCGGAATATGAGTGCTGTCATAACGGTAGGCGGTTAGTCCTTCTACAGAGGGACTGTGACCCTCTGATTACATAGAAACCCAACAGGGAATCCACTGGAAAGGAGGGCTAAGCCATGAGTATTGTCGATTTTATAGCAGTAGTAAGCTTCGGCTTAACCTGCTTTGGTCTGGGATATACCATTGGCAAAGATAGCAAGTCACAAAAATAGCCGCCCTGTCTGGTAAACTAAGCGGCAATTTTTGTTTGTCAATTATTTAGTCAGGCTAACCGTCTATCGGCAGCACTCTTTTTCTATAATCATAGTATCATGCATCTATAAAAATGTCAAAAAATTTATTGTCCTGACTAATCAATAACCATTTAAAAACGAAGCCGAGCATAATGCTGCGTCTTTTGCAGCATCATGCACCGCTTCGTTTTTACTGAGCGAGAGCGCGTCCTGCAGGCATTGGCTTCGCATGACGTCCTGCGGACGGTGCTGTTGCTGCCGGGCGGCAGGGTCACGCCTGCAAATAACGTTCTGCCCATTGCTGGAAGATGAAGAACGCCCAGATAATCCGGGAGTAATTGCTTCCGGTGTAGGCTCCACCATCCCCGGCACCAAGCCAGTCTGCAATAAGCTTTGAGGCTGCGTCTGCGTTAAACAGCCCCTGTTGTTTCAGGAAAGCAGGTGACGCGTAGTCAGTCAGTTTATTCTTGAGGGGTCCTCTCAGCCATTTGTCCAGCGGGACAGAAAACCCTGTCTTTTTACGATCCAGTAATTCTCGCGGAATATAGTCGTAGGCAATCTCTTTTAAAATATATTTCTGGCAGCCGTTGTGATCCTTAAAGGAATGGGGTAGCCGGAAGGAGTATTCCATCACCCTCTGATCCAGGATCGGGCATCTGGCTTCCAGTGAATATTTCATGGAAGCGCGATCCACCTTGCAGAGAATGTCCCCCGGCAGGTAAGTGTCCATGTCCAGGAGCATCCGGCGGATCTGCCAGTTTTTCACATTATAATCCAGCTCACGGTCAAAGCGCACCTGATCTGATCCAGTCAGGCTTTTCACACAGGCCAAATATTTATCCGAACACAATTGCGTTTTATAGCGTTTGTCCCGGTTTTGTGCAATTGTTCTTACGGAAAATGGTAAACGTCCCAGCAGGTTTGCCTGTTTGAGTCCGGGCAGCTGGGAAATACCGTAAACCAAAGCGCCCGCTGCGTCGAGCTTCTGCGCCTGTCCGAGTTTCTGGTACATCTGGTAGCCGCAGAAAAATTCATCGCCGCCATCGCCGGAGAGTGCGACCGTCACCTGTTTTCTGGCGAGCGCCGATACGAGCATCGTCGGGATTTCCGAAGAATCTGCCATGGGTTCATCGAAATACTGCGGAATGCTCTCCACCAGCTCCAGCATCTGTTTTTCACTGATGATTTCTTCTGTATGCTGCGTGCCAAGATGCTTTGCTACCGCCGATGCATAACCGGATTCGTCGTACTGCTTTTCTTCAAAGCCAATGGAAAAAGTTTTGACCGGAGCCTCGCTTGCCTCCTGTGCCATGGCTGTCATCAGGGAGGAATCGTAGCCGCCGCTTAAAAAAGTACCCAGCGGGACGTCCGCCTCCATCCGGCTCTTCACGGATTTCTTTAAAATTGCCTTTAGCTCTGCCTTTGCCCGAGAAAAATCCGTGACCGGATCCGCGATTCCTTTTTGGTAGCTTTCTTTGATACTCCAATAGGAAAAGCACTCCCTCCGCTTCTGCCCATTGTCAGGCTGCAGGCGAAAACGGAGAATGGTTCCCGGGCACAGCTTTTTTACCTGTTCAAATATCGTATCCGGCTCCGGGATATACTGCTGGTACAAAAAGACCGGTAAAATATCCGGATTCAGCTTCCGATCAAAGCCCGGGCACGCCAGGATCGGCTTTAACTCTGAGGCAAAGACCAGATTTTCCCCGTCCTCCCAGTAATAGAGAGGCTTCTTGCCGATGCGGTCCCGCACAAGATATACCTCCTGCGCATCCCGGTCATACAGGGCGATCGCAAACATTCCGTTAAAGCGGGAAACGCAGTCGATGCCCCATTTTTCATAGGCAGCCAGAATGACCTCTGTATCACACTGGGAGCGGAACGGATACCCGGAAAGCTCTTTTTTCAGCTCCTGGAAGTTGTAGATTTCTCCGTTAAAAACGACGCTGACCCGTTTATCCGCCGCGTGCATCGGCTGATGTCCCAGTGGGGAAAGATCCATGATGGAAAGCCGACGCTGTGCAAAGCCAACCGCATATCCGCCTGCCGCATCATAAATTTCCACTCCGGAATCGTTTGGCCCTCGGTGGTACATCGTATCGTTCATCGCGGTCAGATCCTCCAGCGTAATCCGCCTTTTGCTGATAAATCCACTGATTCCGCACATAATGCTTTACCTGTTCCTTTCGGGAATCAGAGATGCCTCCAGAAATTCATCCTTAAATTCGCAGAAATCCTTGCACTCGTTGTTGATGCTGTCGATCATTTCGTTATATTTTTCCTGGATCAGCACCGCATAGTTGTCCCGGTTATCGTAGCCCTTCTTGCTCCATGCAAAGGGATGCGTCAGAATCTGCACCTTGTCATAGCCGGTGATATTGGCTTCATCAGGATAGCCGTAGCGCCAGATATGGTTGGCGTCGGACATATATTTTACCTTCAGGAGCGTCTGGTCAGTCACTTTTTCTGCAAAGGTGAAAAACTCGTCCTGGTATGCATTCAGGATTCCCGGCAGCTTGATGTTTTCGCGCAGCACATCCGGAGACGGACGGTGTACAGAAAACTGTGTGATCGGAAAACCGAACATTTCAGAAAGGATATCCATTTCCTTTTTGATCTGATGGCGAACCTCCTGCATGTCGGTCAGACCGTTTAATGCATAGTGCAGTCCGATCACATGGCCGCGTTCATGCATGTCCTTGATCAGATCCTGATTGCGTCTGGATAAAATATTATAGGAATTGTTCGTCCACTGGAAAAAGAAGGTCGACGTAAAATCCATGCTGCTCTCCACCTTTGCCAGTGCATAGGCACGATCCACGCTGTACTCCACATCATGGCGCATGATGACAAATTTATCTGCCGTAAGTGCCTCTTCGTACCCTGCCTGATTACCGGTAGACTGAATGATTCTGATAATTTCTTTATAATCTTCGTAGGAAAACATTGTCCTTACCTCCATTGTCTGCAGTCTTATCTGTTCTTTTTGCAGCATTCCTGCAGATACGTCTGCCACTGCTCAAATACCGCATCCTCGTTGGCTCTTTCACTGATCTTGCGCGCCTCTCTGCCGAGCCGCTCTGCAAGCTCTCTATCCTCAATGAGGCGCAGGATGCCGTCTGTCATCGCCTTTTCATCCATGATCGGTACAAGCAGACCATTTACCCCATCTTCGATCAGGGTTTTTGGACCGCCGCAGGGACAGTCTGTAGAAACCACCGGAAGTCCCAGTGCCATCGCTTCCATCAGCGCATTGGGCAGTCCTTCCCAGTCAGAGGAAAAAGCGTACAGCGCAGCGTCTGCCAGATCCTTTTCCAGCGTATTGCTGCCGCCCATCAGCTTTACAAAATCCTCCGCATGATTTTCATGAATAATGGATTCCAGAATCTCCTTTGTACCGTCCTTGGAATCCGGTCCGTAAATTTTGAGTGTATAATCCGGATGTTTTTCATGAACCTTCAAAAAAGCCCTAATCAGCATCGGCTGATTCTTAAAGTCTACCAGACGGCCAGACTGAACAACATCCTTTGTCCGTACAGCCGGCTCCGGAACACCAACGTATTTCGGATTCAGCGGATTTAAAATAATTCTGGAATTTTCCTGTAAATACGGTGCAAAAAAGGCTTTTGCGCCCTCTGTCTGGAACACGCAGCCCGCCGCATGAGGAAACAGAAGCGGGATCCGAAGCTTGTCCGCTTTTTTATCATAGTGTCCCACCGGATCGGTACGCACGGAAATCACGACCGGGATACCCGTCCCGATTCCTGCCGCCAGCGCACGGTACAATACGCCCCGGGTAAAGGCAACGACGACGTCCGGCTTTTCTTTTTTCATAAAACGGCGCAGATACCAGATACGGCGCAGCATCTTGCTGATCCTGCTGCGGTTTTCGTCTTCTTTCGTCAGTCCGACATGAACTCTGCGGACTTTCTGATCCAGTGCAAATTCGTCCGTTCCGTACCATTCTGTCGCAATGACAACCTCATAGCCCTCCTTTGCAAAACGGTTCGCCAGATTACTCACCACGCGCTCCGCCCCGCCCTGCTGCAGGCTGTTTAAATGAAATGCAATTTTCTGCATCGGAATGTTTCTCCTGTTTTTCTCATGAAACAGAATCCTGCTCTGCAGGATTCTCATTTTGTCAGTGCCCCCGTAGTGTATCACATTTTGGAAAGCCCTGCAATCTGCAGGATTTTGTCCCGGTATGCCCTGTCGTCAAACTGATCTGCGCGCTCCTTTGCACATCTGGAAAGCTCCTGCAGCTTCGCTTCCTCTGTCAGCAGCTCTTCCAGAAGAGCCGCCAGTTGTTTTTCTTCCTCTGTAATTTCGTTTGGAGCCAGATTTTTCTGATCGTCCATCACCGGAATCAGAATCCCGTAACGTTCCCGGAGCACTTCCTGTTTTCCAACGACGTCCTCAAACCGGTCGGACAGAATCTCTGCGGGACCGCTCATACAGTTGGAAAAAACGGCAGGGAGCCTGCAGCTCATCGCCTCAACCAACGCATTTGGAAAGCCCTCCATGCTGGAGGTTCCAACATAAAGACTGCCCGCTGACAGCCATGGAAATGGATTCTTCTGAAGTCCCGCAAAGCAGACCCGGTCAGCAATTCCCAGCTTTTCTGCCAGTTCTTTATATTCTGAAAAAGAACCGTCCCCGATGATACACAGCATCGCCTCCGGCACTTTTTCCCGGATCAAATACAGGCATTTGATCAGATGCCAGAATTCCTTGCAGTCATCCTCACGCCCCATGCTGACGATCACCTTTTTTCCGGTAAAATCGGGCATGTCCACAGGTTTTTTTGCTGCATTTTCTGCGATCTGACTGCCATCGTAAGGATTGTACAATACCTCTGTATTTTCGATTCCCAGTTTTTCCTTTAACTCATGAGCAATCACCTCCGAACAGCAGATCACCTGATCGGAGCGCTTTGCAAACAGCTTTAACTTCGATGGGTTGTCCATATCCATATAGCTGCGGATTCCCGTCCAGATCTGACCCCGCACCGGTGTCAGGACGTTAATCAGGTTCGCTGTCGGGCCAAAGCTGTAGGTCAGATCAGGACGCAGCTTTTTCTTTAGCTTCCGAAGCCTTACCGTTCTTTTTACGACATTGACCATTTTTTTCAGCTTCCCGTCCTGCGCCGGAACATCCAGGTTTACAACGGAAAATCCGTTTATATCATATGCGATATCCGCATCCGAAAACATGGCGATCGTCACTTCAAAATCATTCCTCAGAATCCGCGCTGTCCGCACGCAGACCCGCTCGAAGCCACCCTGATGCAGCATGGGTACAACCAGAAGGAGCCTTGGTTTTACCTGTTCCATAAGCCGTCTCCTTTCCCGGTACGATAAAAAGCTTCCAGCTCTTTTGCCTGTTCCTTTGCGTCAAATCCGGCTTTGCGGATTTCCGGCATGCGGTCAAACCGCTCTTTCTGCCGTTCCAAAAGCGCAAGGGCTGCCTGTGCCCAGCTCTCTGCAGAATCCTTTAGGCTTTTGGACTCCACCAGCTCTGTCAGAGCAACCTCCTGTGTAATCGTATCCGACATCAGGCACGGGAGCCCTGCAGCCTGTGCTTCCAGCACCGTTCCGGGCAATCCCTCATACAGAGACGGGAAAATAAACAGATCCATCGCCTGATAATAATCCTGCGGATTCCCCTGATTTCCGAGGAACTGAACGCTTTCTGTAATTCCAAGCTCTGCCGCCTTCTGCTTTGCAGGTTCCATGCATCCGCCCTCGCCGAGCAAAATCAGCTGCGCATCCGGACGGCTCTTTTTGATCTGTGCAAAAACCTCCAGCAAAAACAGGTGGTTTTTCATCTCATTAAAACGCCCCACATGCCCGACTGTCAGACAATTGCCCAACTCCAGTTTTTGCCGCATCTGTGCACGCATCTGACCGTTATAGGAAAACTTATCCACTTCGATCGCATTCGGCACCACATGGACAACCCCCTGTGCCCACGCCTTTTCTCCGAAAACTGCTTTGCCGGCAAGCTTGGAGCACGCCAGGCAGACATCCGTTTTTTTCCAGAGATTTTTACGCATCCGCTTCGTCATCATCCCTTTGATGCCGCCTTCTGTACCCGCGCTTCTGGCATGGGCTGCCGTCAGGGCGATTTTCCCACGCTTCGCTTCCGGCAGATAAATCGACGCAGTACTCGTCATATGCCCGTGCACGCAGGCATACTCGGAATGCTCTTTCAAAAAGCTGCGCCACGCTGCCCGATACGGGATCCAGTTATAGACCCGAAACCGCGGCAGTCGGTAAATGTGTCCGCCAAGCGCTTCAATCTCTTCGTCAAAATATCCTTTTTTTGAGGTGTGCACTGCAAAATCAAACTGCACCCTCTCACGGTCGATATTTCGGTATAAATCCATAACCCGGCTTTCTGCCCCGCCGAGTCCCGTTGTTCCCAGCACCTGTAATACCCGAATCGGTTCTTTCATACGCTTTTGGTTCCTTTTTCTTTTTCTAATTTGCACGCCGATGCCTTTCCATCCGCTTATGCGTGCTGGTTCTTTAATCGGCCAAGCCGCGCGGCAAGCCCTTTTCCGAACGCCAGCACATATTCCCGGATACGCGCTGTCACGCCCTGCTGCTTTGCTTCCAGCTTAAAAAAATCGGAATACGGCACAATGTTTTCCCTGTTTGCGTCAATCATCTCTTCGTAGGCTTTCAGCTCCGCTACCGTGGAATGGTTGGCATGAATGACGATCGTCGTCATTCCCTCCCGATCAGAAAATGCGTATTTCCGCAAAAAGGCAATCGGTAAAAAGGTCATCCCACTGCGCACATACGGCAAATCTCCAAACCCGTCCGTCACATGGGTAAACCCGAGCGCTTTGAGCGCACGCAGTGTCGTTTTATCAAAGGTATGGCCCGGCGCCATGAACAGCTTCGTCTCGATGCCGCGATCCAAGAGCTTTTTCTGTCCGCTTTCCAGAAGCTGGTACTGCTCCTCATAGCTTTTCCCCGCAAACTCCGACTGGGCATTCAATGGAAAGCTCCCGCCTCTTTTTGTTGTATACACATGATGGCAGCCGTGCATGGAAAGGGTCCAGCCTTTTTTCTGCAGCTCCTGCATTTTTTTCCAGAACGCTTCCCGCGCCGGATCCACCGACAGCTTCGGATCAAGATTGTCCGGTACAATGCCCAACAGCGGATAGCAGCCATAGCGTTCAAACAGCTGTTCAAAGGCTTCAAAGCTTTTCCAGTCCATATCCGGTGTAATATCATCCATTCGAAATGCGATTTTCATACTCTTTTCCTTTTCGCTGCTGCACAGCTTTATTCCAGGAGCATTCCCGGCTCCAGCTCTATTTCCGACTCATAGTCTTCGACTAAAAGAGAGCCGTCCACTGTCCGTACGATCAGCTTTTTGTCAAAAATGTCGATAATCTCCCCTGGTGCATACATCGAGAAGTCTAACATCTCATCAAAGGGATGTGCGCTCCATACCGTGATCTTTTCACCGTTGCAGAAGCAAAATGCTCCCGGGAACGGTCTTGTCACACCCCGGATCAGGTTATACAGATTCCGGGTACGATCATGGAAATCCAGCTTTCCGTCCGCCGCCGTCCGCTTATTGTACCAGCTGTCGAAATCTCTGGACTCCCGGTGTACGCTGACGGTTCCCGCCTGATGTGCCGCGATCAGCTTAGCGATCAGACGTTTGCTGACCAGCATGTTTTTATACTGCATCGTACGCACGGTATCATGAGGAGTGATGGCGCACATCTCGCTTGCAAAAACATTCGGGCTGTCCGCTTTTTCATCGTACTGGAACAGGTTCAGATTAAAACGCGTATCTCCGAGAATGATCGACCAGTTAAGCGGCGAGCGTCCCCGCCCAAAGGGCAGATATGCACAGTTCCCGTGGAAACCGAATACACCCTCCGAAAATCTGGAAAGCACGAAACCGGGAAGCAATCTCTGCCAGCCCATGGAAATCCCCAGCTCGAAGGTATTTTCCGCGAAAAATTTCGTCGTCTCCTCATCCTTTAAACCGTAAGAATGTGTTTCGTAAACCGGAATCCCGTACTTGTCCTCCAACCAGGAAAGTCCCTCATAGCCGGACACCTGATTGCCCGAAAGCACATCGGGATGAATCGTCACAACCAGATCCACCGGACAAAGCTTCTCCTGAACAAAGCGGACGATCTCCGCAGTTGTATCTTTTACACCGAATATAACAACTCGATAATGCATATTCCCCTCCTGTTTTGCGCAATCCTTGCCTGCAGCGCGCGTATGGTAGCTTTTTAACGAATAGGCAAGCCTATTCGTTAAAAAGCCGTCCAAACCAATTGGACGGCTTTTCGTTCTTTTATTTTACAGATTTTCTTTATACCAGTCAATGGCAAGGCGGATTCCCTTTTCAAAATCATAATCCGGATCGTAGCCAAGCAGCTCTCTTGCTTTGCTGATATCCGCGTTGGAGTCCCGGATATCTCCCTTTCTGGCAGGACCAAAGACCGGCTCAATCTTTTTGCCCAGGGCTTCGCAGAGTTCATAATATAAATCGATCAGATATACTCTGCCGCCGGAACCGATGTTGAACGCTTCTCCTGCTGCTTCGCTCGGAGCCAGGCAGGCTTTTAAGTTCGCTTCGATTACATTGTCGATATAAGTAAAGTCTCTGGACTGACGGCCGTCTCCGTTGATGGTCGGCGCTTCATCCTTTAACAGCAGCTTCAAAAACTTCGGAATAACAGCGGCATACATGCCTTCCGGGTTCTGACGGCGTCCAAATACGTTGAAATAGCGCATGCCGTAAGTATCCAGACCGTACAGCGTCTTATAAAGACGACCGAATTCCTCGTCTGTCTTCTTGGTCAGCGCGTAAGGGGAAAGAACATGGCCTTCAATGCCCTCTTTTTTGGGAAGTCCGGGATGATCGCCGTATACGGAAGAGCTGGACGCGTATACAAACTTCTTTACGCCGTTCTGTCTCGCTGCTTCCATCATGTTCAGCGTGCCGACAATGTTATTCTGCGCATAGAAAATCGGCATTTCGATGCTTCTGGGAACGCTGCCCCATGCCGCCTGATTCAGCACATAATCCACACCCTCGCAGGCTTTCATACAGGTATCCAGATCTTTGATGTCGCCTTTGATAAAGGTATAGTTCGGATTACCTTCAAACATCTCCACATGCTTCGGATTGCCTGTGGAAAGGTCGTCCAGACATCTTACCTTATAACCGAGGTTCAAGATCGCCTCGCACAGGTTGGAACCGATAAAACCGGCGCCGCCTGTTACCAGAAATACACTGTCCTTGTCAAATTTCAAATCCTTATATCCCATGGATTTCCTCTCATTTCTGCCGCAGCCGCGGCACTGTATTTTATTCATGACAATAGAATGCTCGCAGAGCGTGCATTCTATTGTTGCGGATAAACGATCCGCGGATTGCGCCATGATCCGGAAGTATTTTTGTCCTTCTGCCCCTGATATCCGATCCAATCAGTTGAAGGAAGCGATATTGTTTCCCGAGATCTGACCCTCTGTTCCGTAGAGCAGGCAGGATGCGATGGTTTTCGCATACAGGCTTCTTCCTTTTTCATTTAAATGAATGCCGTCTTCCAAATATTCATCTGCATTATAGGCATCCACTCCAAGATTGTCGTAAGTATCCACGCACAGCGTTCCCTGACCGACTGCAACGTCACAGGCAATGCTCGCATAATTGTAGAGTGCCTTTTCTCCCATATTTTTAACCGGGATCGGAAAATAGGACGCATAGTTGGGAGATGTAATCAAAATCTGTGCCTGGGGGAAAACAGAACGAACTCCCTTTACGCCCTCGCTTAACGCCGTCCCAAAGCCCGTCCAGGGTCTGTCCGAGTTGTTGATCGGAGCCTGTGCCAAGAAGTCATTCATACCATAGGACAAAATTACCACATCGATCTGATCCTTGACATTCATCACAGCTTTGATGTCGTCATAGGCAGCCTTGCCCTGCAGCATCTCTACATCCGTATTTCCACGGAGAATAGAGATCATCTTTCCCAAGGAGCAGTCACTGGCAGGACCAAACTGGTATTCATTATCGTCCGGACTGATGGTTGCGCGGGTGCCGCCGATGGCACCGTTATAGACCGTCGCATTTTTTCCTTTTTGAGCAAGACATGCTGCAAGGCGTGCGGACACACCGGTATCATCCCGATAATTGCCCCAAATGCTGTCTCCAAGCACCAGGATCTTCATTTCGTCCCCGGAGTTATCCGTATTCTCTGCCTGCTGGACGTCGGTTTCCGTCGTCTGGTTTTCAGACACCATCTCCTGAGACTGATTTTCTGTCTCTGCAGCAGTCTGGTTCTCTTCTGTGCTCTGGGTCTCGGTAATGCCCAGCTGCGCCTTTAATTCTTCATTCTCCGCCGCAAGGGATTCCAGCTTGTTCTGATATTCCTTGATCTCTGCTGTATAATCTGTCGTCTGCCCGCATCCTGAAAGCATTGCTCCAATCAGCAGGGATGCTGTCAGAAGCAGACCGCATGATACTTTTGATAACCGTTTCATACATTCATTCCTCCTCATGCCTGTTTCCATTAAGACAGCTTCAGTATATCCCCTTTGCAGCCAATCTGCAACGGACTTCATAGAATCTTAATCAATGTTTAAGTTCACCTGCGGTTTTTCCACCCGTCAGTTCGTACAAAAGCATCAGTCCGCTGACATAAAACAGCGGCAATCCATAGATCACATAGCGGGAAAGGCACATGATGATCATGGAGGTAGCAAATACGTTTGCTAACACAGCCAGCAGGGAAAATGCCGCCAGCCAGACCGCGTTGGAATTGTGATTTTTCCTCCATGCAAGGGCAGTCAGCACGATATAGGCGAGGTACGCCGTCAGCGCATACCAGTTTAGCAGCGGGTGTACGACTGCGATGGACCGGATCAGTCCGTAGCAGGCGAGCGCCAGATAATCATACAGCCATCTGCCCAGAACTGCCGGAAGTAAGGATTTCACGATAGTTGCCGCAATCCGGTCGGATTCCACATTTTCAGGAATGTAGTCTATAAAGCCCTCCCTGTCATGCAGCTGTCTCCAGGGCTCTTCGATCATTTCAAACTTGATCGCGTCATGCCATTTTTCCAGATGCGCTGCCCGGTTGAAAAAGCCCTCCGGCGCATCCTGATACGTCGCACCCTGTTCTTTTACAAGGCGATAGGAAAGCTCAAACATAACTCTTGCGTCCTGATCGGCAATCCTTTCGGCATCCTCTTCGTCCGCCGCATACAGAATGTTTGCGAGCAGTCCGACGCTTCCAAACGTATTATTGATAAAATATCCGTTAAAAACAAGGTTGTAGCTTTTTACGAGAAGCGTCCTTGTGCCAAACGCCAGCGCAGTGCACACGACACAAATCAACAGGCGTTTCGCCAATTTCTTTTTTTCTACGATCACGACGGCCCCTGCAAACACCAGCCAGAGCAGGATCGTGAACATCATCTGTCCGCGTACCAGAGACAAAAATAAGGATAACAGCAGGGAGGATAAAGCTGCTCCCCGCTGTCTTGTATACACCATCTTCATGCACTGCGCCGTAAACAGATAAAACAGCGGCAGTCCCAGCGCTTCGCTGATGACGCCGTTCGACAAAACCAGTCCGCTCGCAGAAAACACCGGCGTGATAATGTGGGGCGCCAGTAAGATCAGGCACACCAGAGCTTCCATCCACTGTCCGAAGTCAAATCGTTTTTTCAGGCTCTCCGCCAGCCAGATCACGGAAAACGCCGCCAGTCCGTTCTGCAGAAATCTCACAATATCAAGATACTTTGTCTCCCCAAACAGGCTGCGGAAAATCCACAAAAAGAAAGAGTACAGCGGCTCCCGGTGAATGTGCATCGCAATATACTGGTTGCTGTCATTATAGATCCCCGTTGTTCCAAGCAGCCACAGTGCTGCAAAAAACAGCACCGGAAGCAGCCAGGAAAACGGGAATTTTTTCCATTTTCGGATCATTTACACCTCTGATTATAATCTCCAGTACAGGCAGTCATCACGTGTCCATTCCTTGCGATTTAAGATGCCCTTAACATCTACAAGTACTTTTTTGCCGTTTGTCGGATTAAAGAAGCTTTCAATCGCTGCCTGATCCAATCCTTCAAATTCCTTATGGCATACGGCAATAACCAGCGCGTCCACATCTTTTACAGCACTCATATCCTGCAGCTCTACTCCATAGAGACGCTTCGCCTCTGCGCGGTCTGCGGTCTGATCCACCAGCACCGGCTCGATGCCGTACTCACGCAGCTCTTTTACAATATCGATAACCTTTGTATTTCTGGTATCCGGGCAGTTCTCCTTGAAGGTAAAGCCAAGGATCGCAACCTTCGCATGCTTTACCGCGATATCTGCGCGAATCAGGTTTTTCACAATGTTTTCTGCGACATATTTGCCCATGTCGTCGTTGATGCGGCGGCCGGACAGAATGATCTGGGAATGATAGCCCATCTGCTCTGCACGGTAGGTCAGATAATACGGATCAACACCGATGCAGTGTCCGCCCACCAGACCGGGATAAAATTTCAGGAAATTCCATTTGGTTCCTGCTGCCTTTAATACGCTCTGCGTGTCGATGCCCATCTTGTTAAAGATAATAGAAAGTTCATTCATGAACGCAATATTGATATCTCTCTGGCTGTTCTCGATTACCTTTGCAGCCTCTGCGACCTGAATAGATTCTGCACGGTATACACCGGCTTCTACAACCAGCTCATAAACCTTTGCAACAGTATCCAGCGTTTCCTCATCCATACCGGAAACGATCTTTGTGATGGTTTCCAGACGGTGTACCTTGTCGCCGGGGTTGATACGCTCGGGAGAATAACCGATCTTGAAATCCTTACCGCATACCAGTCCGGATTCCTTTTCCAGAATCGGCACGCATACCTCTTCGGTTACGCCCGGATATACGGTAGACTCGAATACGACAACGCTGCCCTTTGTCAGGTTTCGTCCCAGAATCCGGCTTGCGCCCTCTACCGGGGTCAGATCCGGCGTATGGTCATCGTTTACAGGAGTAGGAACTGCTACGATATGGAATTTTGCTTCCCGCAGCTTTGTCTCATCTGCAGTGAACTCCACTTCCGTCTGGCGGATCACATCATCTCCAACCTCGTTGGTCGGATCAATGCCGGACTGATACAGTTTGATCTTTTCTGCGTTTAAGTCGTAGCCGATTACCTTGATCTTTCTGGCGAATGCGACTGCAATCGGCATGCCCACATAACCAAGACCTACCAGCGACAGTTTTTCCTCGCCTGCCAAAATCTTTTCATATAAATCCATTTTCATATCCTCGCTTTCCTGCGCTTTTCTATATGGTTTTTCTTTTTTAACATCTGGTTGCCCCAATCAGGCTCCCCAGCGTTTCGAGATACTCTGTTACGACCTGTCTGCGGTCAAAATGTGCCTCCACATAGGCTCTCGCCTGACGTCCCATTTCGGCCCGTTCCTCCGGAGCCAGCAAAAGGAATCTCTCGATGGTCTCTGTCAGGCTGTCTGCATTCTGGGGTAAAAATGCAAGCCCCGAAACACCGTTTTCAAAAATCTCCCGGCAACCGTTTATATCGCTGGCAATCACTGGTCTTGCGGTCGCTGCCGCCTCCTGCAGGACATTCGACATGCCCTCGTGATAAGACGGATGGATTACCGCCTGACAATGCCGATAAAACTCCGGCATATCGTCCCGGTAACCATAATAACGCACAATCCCTTTGGATTGCAAGTCCTCAATCATCGGCTCATAGCGTGCCCGCGTTTCTTCCTCGTAGGCGCCCAGCAGCTCGAATACCGTTTCCGGATGCTTTTCATGGATCCGTCTTGCCGCTTCCAGCAGCTCCTCGATTCCCTTATCCTTCATGATCCGCATAACCGATACAAAACGGACGGTATCTTCCTTCGGATAGGGCATCGGCGGATGCTCCTCCAGGTTGACACCGGAGCCGGAGATCACCCGGGTTTTCGTCCTTTTTTTCAGACAGCCCTTCTGCCGCATGAACGCCAGATTCTGCTCATTCTGGAAAAAGACGCAGCCCGCGCCGGACATTCCTGTCCGATACAGTAAAACGATCAGCTTTTGTAACGGTCCATCATGCTCCAGTGTCGTTCCAAGGCCTGTAATGTTGACCAGATAAGGTACCTTTGCAAGCCGACACGCCACACCGCCATAAATATTCGGTTTAATCGTATAGGTCAGTACCGCCGCCGGATGGATGGTCTTTAACAGCTTTCTGTAAAACAAAAGCAGCTTCCCGTCCTTCAACGGATTCATACCGCGGCGCTCCATCACCGTCTCATGACAGATACAGCCCAGTTTTTTGATTTTTTCCAAATACCCGGTATCCGGCACCGACACATGGACCTCATAGCCCTCCTGCATCAGCGCCATCAGCACTTCTTTTCGGAAATCATACAGCCCGGAATCGCTGTTTCCAAGCACCAGTACGCTTTGTTTCATCCTTCCTCGTTTCTGCTGCAGTTTTTTGTCAGCGAACCATAATCTCATTGTATTTCATCATGATCTTCCCAACCGGATAATTTCCGATTTCCGGAACATTTGTCTGTCCTTCCAGATTTCTGACAATCATTTCCGGTACGCGCACGCCGCAGGCCCATGCATGGGGATAACCACCGCCAAATCTCGGATTAACCTCGGAAATGTACCAGTTTCCGTCGATTTCAAACAGATCGATATCGATAATACCGCGAAAGCCCATTTTCTTTACAAAATCTGTAATCAGGGCGAACAGCTTTTCCTCCTGGAAGGATTCCGCCTTATCGGTTTCTCCTGCACGCATTTTCAACTTTTTCTTAACGAAAATAGAAACTACTTCGCCGCTGAGCATATCGATGTAGACGTCTGCACCGTATTCCTGTCCGTTCATGAACTCCTGAATCATCAGTCCGTCCTCACGGCCGCAGAGAAATTCCACTGTCTCCTGATCCTGAGCCATATGAATGTCCAGACTCGCGCTTCCGCTTTCCGGCTTGACAAAAACCGGATAGGTCAGCTCGCCGTTTTCCACCGCATGATAGAATTCCTTCCGATCCAGAAAGCAGCGTCCCGTCGCAAAGCCGAGTGCTTTGCAGGCTTCATACATCGCATATTTATGGAAGCAGATATCCACCTGCTTTGCGTCCGGCACGATGGGCACGGTTCCGACCTCCAGAAAACGCTCCTTATTGTCTGCAAGAAGAGACAGCTCCGGGTCGATCAGGGAAAGCACGCCCGTGATCTGTTTTTCCCGGCAGATCTCAAGAATTTTGTCCAGATAACCGGGCTCTGTGATCCTGGGCACCAGCACATATTCGTCCGCTTCATAAATGGCGGGTGCGTAGGGGCTACAGTCCGTTGCGATTACCTTTCCTTTTCCGGCAAGGACTTCTTTAAAATACTGCACGACCTTGTCTCTCGTGCCGGCGCTTAAAATCAGGATATTGATCATACGAATCCTCTTTCCGAGCAGATTATGCTCTGTCTTCTTCAGGCCTCCAGCCTTCCGGTTCTGTCAAGCCGCTCCTGCCTGATCCGGGCAAAATTGCCCTCCGCCTGACTGGTATCCTCTGCGACGTCCGAGCGGTCGAAGACTACCTTGACGGTCAAAAATAAAACCTTCAAATCCATTTGGAAGGAAAGTCCCTTTACATACTCCACATCCTTCGCAAGCCGTCTGTCCCAGTCCAGAAAATTTCGTCCCGACACCTGTGCAAGACCTGTCAGTCCGGGACGCACTGTATGGCGCAGAGCCTCTGTTTCCGTATAATACGGCAGATACGAAACCAGGAGCGGACGCGGACCGATAAAGCTCATGTCCCCTTTTAAAATGTTGAAAAACTCCGGCAGCTCGTCCAGACTCGTTGCCCGCAGAAGCTTTCCGAATTTGGTAAGCCTGTCCTTATCCGGCAGAAGATTTCCCTCGGCGTCGCGTTTGTCCGTCATCGTGCGGAATTTATACATTGTGAAAATTTTCTCATGCAATCCCGGGCGCTCCTGCTTAAAGAAAATCGGACTGCCCAGCTTGCTGCGCACCAGAATACACAGCACCAGAAGAAGTGGGCTCAGCACTATGAGGATCGTCAGCGATAGCAGGATATCCAGCAGCCGTTTCATATACTTTGCATACATATTCTTTTCCTATTTTTCAAATACCTTACGGATAAGGGAGATAATCAGCTCCATATCCTCCGGTGTATTTTTGATATCGCTGGGCAGGCAGACACCGCGATTGAAAATATCCTCCGAAACGCTCCTGCCTTCCTTAACCTGAATGAAATCGCAGTCTGCAAAAACAGGCTGTAAATGCATTGGCTTCCAGATGGGGCGCGTCTCGATATTGTACTCTGCCAGGACATCCATCACCTGATCGGGCGTCACGCTACAGTCCGGTGCGATCGTCATGCAGGACAACCAGTTGTTTGCGTCTCCGTCTGGATTCATCGGATTCATCGTGATCGCTTCGATATCCGCAAATGCCTCTTTATACTGTCTGTAAATCTCATTTTTCCTTGCTTTATGCTCTTCCAGGTGTAACAGCTGTCCTCTTCCGATTCCGGCTACCACGTTAGACATCCGGTAGTTATAGCCGATGGTGGAATGCTGATAATAGCGGGCGGGATCCCTTGCCTGAGTCGCCAGAAAGCGGGCACGCTTAATCTTTGCTTCGTCGCTGCACAGCAGCATACCGCCGCCGGAGGAGGTGATGATTTTGTTGCCGTTAAAAGAAAGAATGCCATAATCTCCAAAGGTTCCAAGCTTCTGCCCTTTAAAGGAGCTTCCCAGCGCTTCCGCAGCATCCTCGATCAGCGGAACCTGATGCTTTTTGCAGATATCGCGGATGCGGTCGATCTTAGAAGGTGTTCCGTACAGATGCACAGCGATGACAGCTGCCGGATGCGGATATTTTTCAAAGGCTTTTTCCAAAGCGACAGGATCCATATTCCAGGTGTCGGGTTCTGAATCGATAAAGACAGGCTTTGCCTTTTCATAGCAGGCAGGATTTACGCTTGCAGCAAACGTCAGGGACTGTGCAAACACAACATCCCCTTCTTTTACGCCCGCCAGGATCACTGCCAGATGGATCGCTGCGGTTCCTGCAGACAGAGCCGCCGCATAACCGCCGCCAATATAGTCTCCCATCTCCTTTTCAAAGGCATCCACGTTGGGACCAAGGGGTGCTACCCAGTTCGTATCAAATGCACTCTGTACAAAGGCCTGCTCTTCTCCGTGCATTGTGGGGGAGGACAGATAAATCCGTTTTCTTTCCATCTCGTTACCTCTTTCTTATTTCAGGCTTATTTTTCTTCCAAAAGCTCCAGCATACCCGCCGCCGGGTGCATGAGAAATACTACTCTGCGTCCGCCGATGGCCGGAGCAGGCGTTGGTTCATCGATTCGAATGTAGCCGTTTCCTTCCAGCTCTGCCAGCTCTTTTTCAAAATTCTCTGCTTCGTAGCAAAGATGATAGGGTGCATTTTTGTAGGTCCTGATCAGCCCGGAAACCACGGAATCCGGCGCATAGGGGCTCACCAGCTCGATCCGGTAGCCGTCCTTTTGCAAAAACAGGATGTCCACCTTGCGGATTTCGTCATGCGTCCATTCGCCCTCTGCAATATATCCAAGCGCTTCAAATGCCGCCTGTGCTTTCGGACCTTTTTTGACCAGATACCCAATATGATGTATGTTCATCGCTTCTCCTGATAATGATACGTCGGCACGACCTCATGAATCAACGGCCGGATATCTTTATTTTCTTCTTTAGATGCCTCTTCCAGCTGCTTTAACTGCTGAAAGAACAGCCGCTCGTCCAGCTCGATCGGTCTGCCGATATGAATCAGCTTATTGTCCGTATCCTGCAGTCCTTCTTCCTTCATCAGAAGCTCTTCATAAAGCTTCTCTCCCGGGCGCAGACCGGTAAAGACGATTTTGATATCTTCACCGACACGATAACCGGACAGACGAATCAGGTTCTTTGCAAGATCCAGGATTTTGACCGGCTCGCCCATATCCAGAACGAAAATTTCTCCGCCCTTTGCATAGGCGCCCGCCTGCAGCACCAAAGACACTGCCTCCGGAATGGTCATGAAATACCGGATGATGTCGGGATGCGTAACTGTTACCGGACCTCCTGCCGCAATCTGTTTTTTAAACAGCGGAATAACACTTCCGTTGGAGCCGAGCACGTTGCCGAAACGAACTGCTACAAACTCCGTCTCATAATGGCGGTTGAACGTCTGCACGATCATCTCGCAGATTCGCTTGCTCGCACCCATGATATTCGTCGGGTTCACCGCCTTGTCTGTCGAAATCATAACGAATTTTTTCGTGTGGTTCTGCGCCGCCGCCATAGCGGTTTTCCAGGTGCCGAATACATTGTTTTTGACCGCCTCGTTGGGGCTGTCCTCCATCAGCGGCACATGCTTATGGGCTGCTGCATGGTACACGATATCGGGATGATACGTTTCAAACACATAGTTGATCCGGCTCGTGTTGCGCACGCTGCCGATCAGAACCACCAGATTCAGCTCCGGATACTTTTCCTTCAATTCCTGCTGCAGGTCGTAAGCATTGTTTTCATAAATATCAAACACGATCAGCTGCGCAGGCTTATGGCCGGCAATCTGACGGCACAGCTCGCTTCCGATGGAACCGCCGCCGCCTGTAACGAGCACAACCTTATTCTGCACATATCCCAGAATGGAATCGATATCCACGCGGATCGGTTCCCTGCCCAGCAGGTCTTCGACCTCGACGTCCCGCAGCTTGCTGACGTTGACTTCGCCGTTTACGAGCTGATACAGTCCGGGAAGGCTGCGCAGCTTGCAGTTTGTCTCTTTACAGATTTCCAGGATATCCTTAATCTGCGCCGGAGACGCAGAGGGGATCGCCAGGAAAATTTCATCAATATCGTATAAATCTGCGGACTCTATGATCTTGTCGCGGCCTCCGACCACCTTGATGCCCTGAATGAAGCGTCCCCATTTATTTTTATCGTCATCGATAATACAACGGATCACCATTGTAGAGAAGTTGCTGGAAACGATTTCTTTGATGATCGTATTGCCCGCCTCGCCGGCACCGATGATCATGACAGAAATGCTGTTTTTGCGGTTCTGCAGCTTGTGCTTGCGGCTGCGGAAAAAACGGTAGGAAAAACGGCTGGCAAACAAAAAGGTCAGCAGGAAGAAGAAATACAGAAAATAATAGCTGTCCGGAACTGCTTTTCCCTCCATTCGGAACAGGTTGATCCCTGCGCCGTTGACCGCACTCGTCACAAGACATGCCATCACAAGGTTTTGAAGCTCTGTCTCGCCTGCAAATGCCCACAGGCTGTGATAGAGACGGAACAGATAAAATACGAACAGTGCGATAACAATCCCGATGGGCAAAAAGTGGCGGATCGGCAGCAAAAACGCTGCCGGTACTGTACTCACGTCAAAATCATACCGGATCAGGATCGCCAGATAGCTGGCGGCGATTACACTGATAATATCGTATACAATTAACGCTGTCCTGCGATAAAACAGCTGATAATTAAAGGGTTTTTTCTTTTTGCCTTGCATTTCTTTCTTCCTCATTTATCGTGATATCCCGTCAGGCAGCATGTCTGTAGGGGCAAAAGCTCATCAGGGGTGCAAGCAGCGCCATCGCGGAAAATCCGAGCGGATTGCAGGGATGGAACAGCCATTCCACCAGCCCCGCGACGCAAAAGCCGAGCATGACAGCCAGCGGCAGTACAGCATATGCGTCCTCCCGAATCTTTTTAATCGCATATGCAAACATCAGGCAGATGCTTCCGGCTCCGAAGCACAGGAAGTAAATGCCGACGATCAGTCCGTGATCATGGATGACCTGCAGATAGGTGTTATGGGCATGGACGCTAATGGAGCCGTCCGGCAGCAAAACGCCCATTTCCGTATGTCCCGTCGCATTCCAGTTGTCCATATACGACCGGAAAATTTCCAGACGTCCGTTGGAGAAATCCTCTGCGTCCGACATGCCTGCCTCATCCTGCGCAGACGCTACCAGCACGTCATTTTTTACAGAAGGCTTACCGGTCACTACATTGCAGAAAAGCTCTGTCTGTTCCGTCAGCTCGGAAGCATCCGAAAGGAGCTTATTTTCTATGACATATTTGAAATAGGAGACCGACATATAGGCGTCAGAATCCTTCGGATCGTCCTTGTGAATCGCGGATGCGGAATCCTCGATCTCATACAGATACGGATCGTTATAGAGTGCCGGAAGCAGCCGGATGCCGGAATAGGTCATCGGCAGACAGATCACAAACGCTGCAATCATATAGACAAGCGCCCGGAAAATTTCCCGGATTTTCTGTCTGTATACAAACACCGGCACAAAAATCAGCAGAACTGCGGTCATTACCAGCACCGCCAGATAGCCGGTTCTCGACAGCGTTAAAAACAGCAGCGAAACTGCGATTCCGTACAGCAAAAACGTTCCCCACAAATCCGCGGGACAGCTGTTTTTCGCATCCTTTTTGCGGAGCGGCTTATGCTTCATCCCTTTGGCATTTTTTGTGCTGTTTTGTGGCATGCCCTCCGACAGTTTAACGAACAGCCGCACCGTCAGCACGCAGAGCACCAACGTCAGATAAGTTGCTGTGATCGTTACAGTGTGAAAAACAAAATTATATCTCGAATACACCCACGCACGGAACGGTCTTCTCACAAATGCGAACACGACTGCCAGTGCAAAGTTTAACATCACGCCATTGCAGAAGTTATTCAACAGGTGTTTCTTTTTGTTCCAGCCCAGATAAAAAATATAGTAAAGTGCAAATACGACCGCCAGATAAATCGGCCAAAGGCGCGTATTTCTGAAAATCACCAAAAGCGCCATAAATCCAAACAGCACTGCCGTATAGACGCGGTTGACACTGCCCTCGACCAGCTTTTTGGCGCGGATTCGTGCTGCCAGCTCTGCCAGAATCAGAACGAAGAAAAAGACGATCAGCCCTTCCAGAAAAATCTGTTTGCCAAGCAGCTCGTTGGTCTGCAGGGCTTCCTTCTGCGTCAGCCACTGCACTACATACCAGATTCCACCGGCGATCAGGCCGATCAGTGCCCGCCATCCGCCCTTTTTGGAAAACAGAACTGCAGGAGATACCATCGTCAGAATCAGAAACGCCGCCCACGAAAGTACTTCCCGATACGCGAGGTTCTGTTGGTTTTGGTACAGCGCGTTCATATAATGAATGCCGCCCAGCAAAACACCGGCAAACGCCGCCGCCTGCAGCCAGTCCATCCCCTGCTCTGTCAGCATTTCTTCAAACGGTGGATGGTATTTGCTGCCACGCCGCGAAAAAAGCACCCAGGCAGAAAATGCAAAAAACAGACCGATTCCAAGTCCGTACACGATCAGGTCAGCCGGCTTGCCTCCAAATGCCCTGCGCCCATAGACCTCCCAGAGCAAAACTGCCGTGCCCACAGTAATCAAAGGTCCGGCTGTCACCCAGTGGACAAAGCGCCATGTGATTTTATTGTTGAGTTTTGGCTGTTTCGGACTAAGATATACCGCAGCAAGGATAAAAGCTGCCGCTACAACGCACAGCATTGTCTTGAAAATCGTCATCACTGTCACGGACGGCTTGTCGGTGTAGACCAGACGCATGACAATATTCTGTGTCTCCATCTGAGTCGAAGTGCTGTCTGCGAGGACATAATAGCTGCCAAAGCAGGTCAGCCCCGTTTCCCCTGTATTTTCATAAGAAAGCTCCAGCGGCTCCGACTTACCCTGCAGCTGCCAGACATAAGCCGTCCCCCTCGTCGTATCGATTCCCAGCGGAATCCGCACAAAGCCGGGCACTTCGTCCGCTTTGAGTTCAAAATCCCGGTTAATCAGCATTTCGTTATTTTCATCGTAAACGAGCAGATGATAATACTCCCCGGGAGATTTTGGGGATGTCACATACAGCTCCAGATAACGCAGATAATCGCCCTCTGCAATCAGCACCTGCTGAACCTGCTGATCCTCCCGCACCTCCACGGTTCCGACCGGATTTTCTGCACCCGCCAGAAGCCTGTCTTTTTCCAGCAGTTTTCCCGGTCCCAGCAAAAAAAGAACCGCTGCCAGATAAAACAGAACGATATAAATAATTGCCTGATATGCTTTAATCTTTCGATTCATGAAAAGCCTTTCCGAAAAGGGAACCATCCGGCAGATTTCCGGCAGCCTGTTTTTCTGCTTTTACGCAGGATTTCCCACTTTTCCCATTATCTTTAGAAGTATAACACACTCCGACACAGATTGACAAGTAAAGGGGCAGGGCGAACCAGAAAATCAGGACGTAACGTACCAGATAGGTCGGTCCTAACAACACTGTCAGAAGATTCAGGCAGACCGGTGAAAATACCGCCGCCTTCCTCCAGTTTCCGGACGCGATCAAAAACAGTGTGCCGAGCACGTAACACCAGCACAGCGCTCCCGGCGAAAAGGGAAGGGAAACGACCGGTATTTTGTGCACTGTATCCGTCCAGGAAAGAATTTCATACCAATGCTCCAGCCACGGCAGTTTGGAATCCCGCCGTCCGGGTCCTTCCGTTTCACAGGAAAAATAAGAGCTGCTTTCGTAGCATCTTGTGCCATTGTATACATCAATATCCGCGCCCGGATACCAGAAGCCATAGGAGGTCAAAAGCCAGGCGTTTAAGTACGTTGCCGGTGCTTTTATCCCGATCCTTGTCCACAGCTTTGCATATTTTGCAGGATCCTTTTTAAAATTTTCCGTCACAAATCCCGCCTTTACCAGATCGGAAAGCTTCGGCTGATACAATGCCAGGGATTCCTCCGGTAAAATTTCAAACAGCGTTTCCTGATCTTCCTCTGAAAACAGCTCCGGGCTATAGTTCCACGTCCGCGCAAGCTGCTGAATCGGCACGGTCAGGCTTTCCATCGCATTCGTGCTCTCCGGCTTCAGGACAATGTTTAAGCCACTCTGTAAAAGAACATACGCCCCCAAAACAACGCCTGCCAAAAGCACTGCCTTTTTCCGACTGCTTTTCTGTACCAGAAAAAACAGGATCGGTAGAAACAATACAAGGACGATCACTCCATTGCTGCGGAAAACTGCCATGACCAGCAGGGCGAATGCGAGTGCCGGAAGGGATGCGGTGCTTAAAGGAAAATGACCGGCTTGGGGCATTTCGGCGTCTGCTACAGCTTTTGACCGAGCGGCGCTGGCTGTCGATGATACCACGTCCGCGTGCGCAACAGCAACTTCAGCTTCTCCCCTCCTGCTGCATCCGCCACGCTGCATCCTGCACAGCAGCACCAGCACAGCCAGCATTCCCGCCGTATACGGCATGTCCTTGCTCGTGCACAGCACATACATCGGGATGACCGGGAACAGTCCGTAGAACAACAGCCCGCAGACTCGTCCTGCCCTGGTCCGAAGCTGCTGTATGGTCCATCCAAGCAGCATCGCCATTATCGCCATTTGTGCAAGCACATAAACGCCGATCCCGCTATTATAGCTGCCCGTCAGCTTCTGAATGCCGCTTACCGTTTTTCCAAGCATCAGTACATGTAAAAGGGGATGTCTTGTCACATACTGCCCGGTCAGCACCTCCTGCAGCTCGTCCGTCGCATCATAGGCAAAAAAGCCTGGATAGACCGCAAGGAATACCGGCAGCCAGCATAGGAACAGGATGATGGCATAGCGGAGGATCTGACTTTGGAACAGCTTCTTCCAGCCCCGCTGCAGTTGCTGCCCGGCATCCGGCGCTTTTTTGTTGCTGTGCGATACCAGCCTATCGCCTGACGCCTCTATGCCGGTCAGCTTTTCCACCACCAGATAAAACACCGGTGTCAGCACACAGGCCGTCAGAAATGGGATCAGCCAGCTGTACAAATCCGTTACTGCTACGTTTCCGTTTCGATCCAGCTGACTGCCCCAGTTTGCACTGAATCCGCAAAAAAAAGCCCCTGCTGCGCTGCAAATAAGCGTGGGATATTTAATTTTCCGATTCCTCTTCTTCTCCACCAACGATCTCCCTTACCACAAACTGCGGCGCATGATTGAGACAGATGTACATTCTTCCGACATATTCCCCGATCAGCCCCAGCATCAGCATCAGCATTCCGCCGATAAACATGATCGACGCCATCAGCGCTGAAAATCCAATCGGAACACCCGGAAGCACCAGCTTTTTAATAATCGTATAAATTCCGTACAAAAATCCCAGTCCGGCACAGCCCACACCCGCCATCGTTGCGATCCGGAGGGGCTTTTCTGAAAACGCTGTAAATCCGTTAAACCACAGCGCCAACAGCTTTCCAAAGGTGTAGCCGGATTCGCCGACCATTCGATCCCGATGTTCTACCGTCACGTTGACAATATTTCTGGTTGCACGAAGCACCAGTCCAATGACATAAGGGAACGCATTTTCATATTTCAGCATCTCTTCCAGTACAAAGCGTCTTGCGGCAAAATAGCTGGAAATAAACAGATCCTTTGGTTTGCTCAGCATAAAGCAGAGCATCCAGTCGTTGACCCTGCTTCCGAAATTCCGAAATGCGCTGTGATGCTTGTGCTCATATTTTGCATATGCAACGTCCGCGCCGTTTTCCAGCGCAGCCAGAAGCTTGCCGACTTCGTTTGCAGGCGTCTGACCGTCATCATCCAGACAAACCAGGATGTCGCCCTTTACCTGATGAAATCCCGCCATCAGTGCCGCATGCTGTCCAAAATTTCGCGCCAGATTTATCCCCTTGATCCGTTTATCCTTGCCGCACAGCTCGCGGATTTTTCCAAAGGTATCGTCCGGCGAGCAATCGTTGACCAGAATGATCTCATACTCATACCGCTCCAGCTCCCCCATCGCTGCTTCGATTTCGTCCACCACACTGCCGATCGTTTCCGCTGACCGGTAGCACGGGATTACAAAGCTGACTAACTGTTTCTTCATACTTCCTCCTGTATTGCCGCAGATGCGGCTGTTATTGTAAGCAATACCATTCTATCGTAACGTTTTCCTGATAATCCTCCAACCCTTTCCCATCCAACTGAATCTGCATAATTGAAGTTGACACGTTATCATTTATAACCTGTTTCAATTCCTCCAGCGTCTCCGGTACTTTTTCCAAATAAAATCCTGATTCCAGATTTGGAATTACGCTACGTCCTTCTATCCGGCTTCCATCCTCACAATCCAACACCATATTTACTGTTCCCACATGATATAACCATTTTTTAATAAAACCCTTTAAATTCAGTTTTAAATGTATTTTAACATAATCTGCATTTTCAGGGCACACAATAGCTTCATTAGAAGAACTGATTTGTTCCCCTACCTTTTCCAATTTTTCTATTTCAATCTTCTGTTTTCTTTGTGTTAAAACGCAAACATCATCAGAAATAATTTCCACCTCATAGTTATTTCGAATTGCTTCCCAAGTAAGCGGATTTTCCAAATATGGAATATGATGATCAATTGTCTCATTCGTCAGCAAGATCTTTTCTGATGCTTTTTCCGAACAAAACCAATCAGCAACTATTCCATCCAGCCACGGAATATATTCATTTCCATTCTGTACGGACGGATACCAAACCATATTCCATTCCGGATATACCGCTCCATAACCATTTCGCCAGGGATATACAGTTACCGTATGCTCTCCAATTGCCTCTAAAATTTCATCTGGAAGTTGATTTTCCTTTACCAGTTCTTCCGGTATACTGTTCTCTCCCAAATGCGTATAATGATACATCTTCGCAGCCAAAGTTTCTTTCACATATCCCATTGAACTGCGCAAACTGTGTGCTTCTAAAATTCCTGTACATCCCACTGCCATAATCATAGCTGTTCCGCATACGTAATATATAATTTGATTCTTTCTTACAGCTTTCGCCCTCTGTCCGATTTTCTGAAAAAGAACATTCCAGTCGATCGACAAAATAGTCGCAGAAAATAACATTGCAAACAGCCAGATCCCAACTTTTAATCCGTGTCTTGTTGTTGCATATTTATAAAGGAAGAACATCGAAGCACAGCTTGCAATAATTGCTGCAGAGCTTTTATAATTACTCCACAGATTTCCTATTATCAATAATACATAACACGCAATTAAAATAATTAACCATCTGACTTCGCTCGGCTGCAGTACGCTGTCAAACTGCATAGTCAACATCCAACCAGAAGAAATTTTCAAAATTCCCGCCACATACTCAAATAAGTTTTTTATCGACGGACAATAGACCAAATAGCATACCGGCATAAGTATAATTCCCGGTAAAAACAACCAAATACTTTTCCAGTTTTTTCTAAACAATACATCGAAAATACAGAATAAAATACAAAAAGCGAACCCACTCGTAAAGGTTGAAAACTTTCCAAAAAACATCAACAGCAAAAGCAGATTTGGAATCAATACAATATTTTTTGCACCTTTTGCCCACAATACCACCGCTAAAATCATTAAGTACAACAAATAGTTATCTCTGGTCGGTGCGTAATATCCCGCCAAATAGCAACACACAGACGCCGTAATTGCCCAAAAATGAATCTTACCCTTTTGATACAATCTATACAGCTGTAACAGCATCCACAAATGAAATAGAAAAATGATCCCCCAAATAACAATACCAGACCAATATTCTATCGTATTTCCAGGTAATTTCATTAAATAAAACAAATATCCCAATGGACCATAGGTAAAATAAATATCTCTTCCGAATTTTAAATCTGTTCCGTTTACAACATTTAAGAAATACCTCCAGGATGGATCAAATCCAGTATTCTCCAATACATAAATGATATCCGGAATCATAAAAACAAATTGTACAACCAGCAAAACTGCTGCGATCCCATCCTTTATCTGTTTTACCCATGCATTTTGCTTACATATTGCAGTCCATTTTTCATTATTCCAGAATATCCATAATCCAAACAGACAAACCGCCAGCATAACAGTAATTAAAAGCCTTTCCAATCTTGAAGCTGACACTGCAAATCCATATGCGTTCAACAATTCCAACGAAGTTTCCGCACCAGAAGCTGTCAAAACAGTATTTTCTCCTACAGTTCCCTTTTCCCTTGCTAATACATATGGTGGAATAGAGCAATCCTTCGCACTGATTTCAAGAATATAACTTTCACCGGCTTTTAATCTTACCCTTAGTGGAATAAATTCCCACTCACCCGCTGTAACAGAAGAAATGGCAATTTCACTATTTGCTTTTATTCTTCCGTCAGAATCTAATACTCGAAAATCAAGTTCTCCGTTTCCGTCTTCTGCAAGGTTAATAAAAACAAACTCTATCCCCTTTAAATAATATTCTCTGGCAATAAATTCCTGAGTAATCGTTTCTTCAGTTGATACCGTCTCAAAAGTTTCTGTAGAAGGTCTTTCTGCTTCATAACCATAACGTAGACCATGATAAATCCACAAATAAAATATTCCGCTAATAAAAATACCACACACAAGAATGGATGTGAAAAGCACCTTATTAAATCTTATATTCGAAATTTTTCTTTGTCGTGTATCAACTTTCTGTTCTTTCATCTTTCCCCCCACTGTTTATCTGTTCTCCTCAAACAAAATCGCCATCAGCAGCATATCCCGATAAACGCCGTTCTGCAAAAATTCATCCTTCAGGCATGCCTCCTGCACAAATCCGGCGTTTTGATAGCTTTTGACTGCCCCGACATTATCCGCGAACACGCGCAGCATCAGCTTGTGGAGCTTTAGCACATCCCGCGCGTAATCTGCTGCAAGGCGGGCTGTTTCCGATCCGATTCCTCTGCCCGCAGCGTCCGCTTCTCCGATAAAAATTCCATATTCCGCTTTTTTATTGTCGTGGTCGATGTCCCGGAAATATACGCTGCCTACCGGTCGATCGTTATTTTTTTCACAGATAATAAACTGTACGACATGGCCGGTTTCCACCTGGGTGTGCATCCAATTTTCATGGCTTTCTTTTGTAAAAAGCTTCTGATAGATAAAATTATGCCGGACGCGATCCTGATTCCGCCACGAAACAATCCGGTCCGTATCCTCCATCGTGATCGGCCGCAGATAAATCTGCTTTCCCTCAATCTTCTGCATCAATCTCTTCTCCCCGAAACATTTCGTTTATACGCTCTTCTGAAAGGAACTGATAAACCTCAACCCCTTCTCCTGCAGAGCCGATCCGCAGCAGCATTCCGGGTTCTCCCCGTTCCTCCAGATATTCTGTCAGCCAGGACATATCCGTGCCCTCGTCCGCCAGCAGACAGACCTTCTCACTGCTTCTGGCCGCTTCTCCCATGGAAGCATATCCAAACGCTGACAGCTTCTGCTTCGTCAGCGGGCTTTTTACCAGCCAGCCGCCCAACAGATCATAATTGAACGGTTTATCGCGGTCCAGCATAATCTTCTCCGAATACGCCACCGTCGAATACACATCCTCTAAAAACAGCGTCGAAGCATGTTTTTCGCAATACGCAAACACGTCCTCGTTTGTCTGGTTTACCGTTTCCCTGTGTGTCTGCTCCTGCACCACACCCTGCCACATGCCCGGAACCCGGAGAATACAAAGCAACAGGATAACACCGCAGACTGCAGCGGTCATGACAGTGTGAATACGTCCGGTGCTGCGCGTGTTGACGCCGGGCGCGGCTGTGCTCGTTGCCGTTCCCCACAGCCCAACCGCCAGCAAAATCTGTGCCAGATACAGCGGATGGGTCACGCGATCCACCATCCGTCCCTGCATCAGCAGATAGCCCCACAGCATTCCGCCGACACAAACCACAAAAACCGGCTGCCGGAAATATCTTCGGTTTCCTTTCTGTAAACAGCAGGAACACCATGCAAAAACAACTGCCAGCCAGACAAAGTTCCAGGGCAGGTCGCTTTTCGACAACCAGTTTTCATGTACCAGCCGCCAAATTGCTTTTTTTACCCGCGATAGCACTGATTCTTTTGCGTCTGTTTTCTTCGCCTGCACCGCCAGGGAAGAAAGCATCTGCGTGTCGATCTCATCCGCCGCCCCAAAGTTATAGTTTTTGAGCATCTCCTGCAGCGTCCTGGAAACACCCGTCTCTTCATAGGCTTCCCGGTTTTCGTCGTATTGCTCAACGAAATCCAGATGGTAATCATATAATATCGTGCGCTCATCGAAAAACTGTCGGAAATCTTTCCAGTCCGGATCGGAATAGGCAAGCACGTCAAGCCCGTAAAAAACACCCATCCCGATTACCAGCGCTGCAAACAGTCCAAGATAATGACGCAGGCTTTCTTTGGAAAAAATCGGTTTTTCCCTGCCCCAGATGCAAAGACCGCCAGCTCCTGCAAGCGGCAGGCACAAAAGCGCCATCTCCGGACGCAGGCAGAAAGAAAGCCAATAAAGCAAAAGCGCCCAGAAGCGTTCTTTGCCCTTCGCCGTAACAACAAAAAAAATCGCCGCGCCCGCCAGCATCCCCGCCGTGACCGTGTACTGCAGATACACAAGGTGACTGCCCATCGCTGCAAACCAGAACAGAGCCTCCGCAAGAAGAAGCACCCCTTTTACGCCCAGCCGCTCGGCAGTAGTATTCCATGCGCTGCATACCGCAGGCTCTGCCAGACGCGCGGCAGACGCGGCACTGCACATCCCTGGCGCAATAGACGCGCCCTCGCGTGCTGTCCGCTCCTCGTCCACCAGCACGGTGCTCCTGTATCCAACCGCCCAGATACTTCCAAACTGGCAGAAAAGCAAAAACGCGCCGAATACCGGGATCGAAAGCCCCCGGTACAACAGCGCAAGCAATGCTCCCAGCGGATACAACAGCTGCATGGTATGTCCGTCCGGCGTACCGGAATATACGCCGGACAGAATATCTTTTATCAGCACATCGTCATTCAAATCATAATAAAAGTCAAAGCGCGCCGCTAAAATCCCCGCCAGGATCAGAGCCATCGCAAGCGACAGTATGCAGTTTTCGTGTTTTTTCAAAAACTGCTTACCTGCCATAAAACTCCTTCACCTGATCCGCCACAAATGCTGTCTCTTCCGCCGTCAGACCATAGTACATCGGCAGGCGCAGCAGGCGCTCACTTTCCTTTGTCGTGTAGATATCCTCTCCGTTGAAGCGTCCATATTTGATTCCTGCAGGCGCGGAATGCAGCGGCACATAATGATAAACCGCCAGAATATCCCGTTCCTTCAAATAATTGATCAGCTCCTGGCGTTCGTGTTCGTCCGCCGTCTTGATATAGAACATGTGGGCATTATGGACGCAGCCCTCCGGAACCACCGGCAGCTCAATCTTGCCTGCCTGAGCAAGTGGCGTCAGCAGCTTATAGTACTCATTCCAGCGCGCCAACCGTGCCTCATTGATCTGATCTGCCATTTCCAGCTGTGCATACAGATACGCCACATTTAACTCGCTCGGTAAATAGCTGGAACCGAACTCCTGCCAGCGGTATTTGTCCACCTGACCGCGGTAATATTTGCTCCGGTCAGTACCTTTTTCCCGGATGATCTCCGCACGCTCCACATGCTCCGGATCGCGGATCAGCAATGCGCCGCCCTCCCCCATGCTGTAATTTTTTGTTTCATGGAAGCTGTAGCAGCCATAATCACCGATGCTCCCGAGGGCTTTCCCTTTATAAGAAGCCATCACGCCCTGCGCCGCATCCTCAATCACAAGAAGGTTGTGACGCTTTGCGATATCCATGATCGTATCCATTTCGCAGGCTACTCCGGCGTAGTGCACCGGCGCGATGGCCTTCGTCTTTTCGGTGATCGCTGCTTCGATCTGTTTTTCGTCAATATTCATGGTATCCGGACGAATATCCACAAAAACAGGCACGCCGCCCCGCAGCACAAACGCATTTGCCGTGGAAACAAATGTGTAAGACGGCATAATAATTTCATCCCCCGGTTTGATATCCGCCAGAATCGCGGCAAGCTCCGTCGCATGGGTACAGGAAGTCGTCATCAGGCATTTCGCCGTTCCGGTTTTTTCTTCAAACCAGTGACTCGCCTTTTTGGTAAATTCCCCGTCTCCGCAGATCTTCTGATTTTCCACTGCCTGGCGCACATATTCGTATTCCCGTCCCGTAAACGGAGGTACATTGAACCGGATTTTTTCCCGTCCGGTAAAGGGAAGCTTCTTTTCTTCCATGGTTGATTCCTTCTTTCCCAAAAGCGGTTTTGCAGTCCGTTTTTTCGACCGCACTGCGCTGCTTTCATTTTTATTCATAAATCTGATAGGTTCCGTTATCCAGCTTCATTTCATAGGCATTCTGCGCCAGAAACTCCTGCAGCAGCTCCCATTTCTGCGCTTCCTGTGCATCCTCTGTGTCCACCTTTCCGGGACAGAGGATCACCAGCGGCTTTTCTCCCGCCTGGGACAACGCTTCCAAATCTGTCCGCATCGTCTCTGCCGGGTAAGTATTCATATCCGGCCAGTCGTGGGACAGCGCCGAGGGCAGATCGAACAGCCAGCAAAAGCCCGGCACATCGCCAAAGGTCAAAAGCCTGCTGTTTTCCTCCAATTCATCCGCATGCTCTGCGTAATAATCCACAACATCCTGCAGCTGCTCTGCATTTGCCCGATTCGTTTTTGCACCGGAAAGCTTTTTACAGTTTACAACCCGGGTATCCCGCTTTTGTCCCTCGATGCTGTCCCGAAAAACCGCACGCGCGCCAAAGCCCGTGCTCTGTATCAGAAAAACAACCGCCACGCACACCAGCATCGCCCGGCACGCAAAGCTATACGGCAGGCGGCGCAGCTTTAACAAAAGCCGGTAGCCCATCCAGAAGGTCACCGGAGCAACCAAAAACAGGTTATTCATATTCGGATATGTTTCGTTGTTGCTTCCGATCGGCGTGATCAAAATGACCAAAAGCACCATCAACGACAACAGCTTATCCCTTCGAAATACCAGCGGATCGGCAAGGGTCCAGATACACAGCCCGATTGCCACATATAAAAGCACCATACACCACTCAAATACGCTCCAGTAAAAGGCGTACTGCAGGTTGAACATGCCGCGTCCCCATAAAAACCGCAGCAGCACCGGAAGCATGCATAGATACAGCACCATCTTGCCTTTTTCGAATTTTCCGGGGAGAAGGAAAAATAAAACCGTACCTAAAAGCGCTGCGATCCCCAAAATCAGCACCCATTTAAACGCTTCTACATAAGCAGATACAACAGAAGTAATCATAGAAAGGGATGAATACGTCTCATCCGTTCCGGAATATCCGGCAAGCCCGACAAGCATCTTCGGATATGCATCAAACCTAAACTGCAGGCTGATCGCAAGAAAACCGACAAGAAATGCCGCCACAAAGCCGATCACACAGGCAGCGACATCTTTCCAGATCTCCGCCACTTTTTTCTTTTTCAAAATGCCATAATAAAATACCGCGATAATCAGCGCACATTCTACGATGTTAGGCAGGCGCGTCAGCACAGAAGCGCCCAGACACACACCAGCAAACGCCATCCATTTGCGGTTCTGCCAGATCAGTCCGCGGTATAAAAGCACCGTTCCGCACAAAAACAGGAAAAACGTCAGGTAATTATACAGGCTCGTCGTCGGAATCCAGCACAGGCTGATTGCCGCGAATTCGCCCAGAAACGCGATCCAGGACGGCATTTTGCCTTTCAGGAAAAAATACGCCAACAGCGCCATGGCACTGACGAAAAGTCCCGTATAAAAACGCATTCCCACCAGGCTGTCCCCAAAGGGCAGGCGCATCAAAAGCGCCCCGAGCACATTTGCAAGATAGGTCGCAACCGTCCACTCCTGCCCCGCATGCGGGAAAAAGCGGTAATTTACCAGACCATAGCAGGTGTCCGTCAGTTCGATTCCCTGTGTAATTTTTAACAGCGGATACAAAAACAGTATCACCGGAAACAAAATTGTTCCCAATCGTTTTGCTTTTTCTTTCACGCTCTCTTTTTTCCTCCAAAAACAACCTTTCCCCGATTTGCAGCAGACCTGCCGCAGCTTTTTCCAATTCTATCGAACACACACAGCCGCAGCCTCTCGATTCCGATACAGACCACAAAAACGATGACGGACTGCATCAAAAGCACAAGAAGCATCCGTCCTGCAGTTACGCCCGTCTCACCCGGAACGATGTTCCAGAAATCCCCAATTCGTCCGGTCAGGGCGTTGACCCACGCAAACCAGCGCTGTGCAATATCCGTCTGCTGATGAATCAGATAAACCCCAAATACCGCAGGGCTCCAGAACCGCACCATATCTGCAAAACGCCCTTCTTCTACCTTCAGGACAGCAAATGCGCCAAACAGCGCCACCGACGCAAGATAGGCAAACAGTGCATTATAGTGAAATGGAACGGACGCATAATAGGTCAGTCCCGTCAGTCGTCCCGCCAAAGGAAGCAGCAAAAGCTCCAGTAAAAATGTCCCCAGCGTGCAGCCTGCATACAGCGCAATATTTTGGGGGAAGCTGTTCAAACGCGGCATCCCGTATTTTTTCAAATAACCGCCGGTCAGGTACAGTACTGCAAACCATCCGAAGTCATATCCGAAACGATCCAACGCAAACTGCAGCGGACTGAAGGATTTTCCGATGCAGAAAAAGAACAAAAGCGCCGCCAGCAGCTGCTGCATCCGTTTTTGGGAAAGGGTTTCCAGCCCTGCGTTGAAAAATGGAGACAGCAGGCACAGCACCACATAAGCGCTCACGAACCAGTAATGTCCGGACTGCACCGGAAAAATACTGTTCCAGATGTGGTAAGGATTGAGAACCTCCGACCACGAAAGGACACCGACAAGTGCCAGAACCGGAGGAATCAGCACCGTATAAAACAACGTCTGAACCAGCACCTGCGCCACACGCCGGAAGGAAAAGGTACAGGAGGAAAGAAAATATCCGCTGATCAGCACATAAACGTTGACTGCGACAATGCAGACTGATTCTGTCACAAGGGACCAGACCCCGGCGCCCGTCACAGGGCTTCCGACATCCAAAAGCAATCCGCTGTTCGTGTTCCAGTGCAGGATCACAACCATGAACATGGCGATGATCCGAAGCAGCTCAAAATTTGCCTGACGTCCGGGCTTTCCCATGTCTCCTCCTTTCCGGGCGCGCAGTGTGTTCCAAAAGTGCGCAGTGCTGTACTCCCGCCGCATAAATCGTCTCTCCGGGACTACGTTTTTCTTCCGCATCGTCCGTGTTCGTCGCGCATCAGCGTTCCCGTTCGATCTCCCCGTGCTCTACACGGTAAACAATATCGCATTTTTCGATCGTCTGCAAACGATGTGCAATAATAATCAATGTCTTATGACCATGCAGGCTGTTGATGGATTCCATGATCGCAGCCTCTGTATCGTTATCCAGTGCGCTGGTCGCTTCATCCAAAACGAGAACCTCCGGATCTTCAAACAGCGCTCTCGCAATTCCGATTCTCTGACGCTGACCGCCGGAAATCCGGATGCCGCGCTCGCCAATGCCGGTATCCAGCCCTTCGGGAAGGCTGCGGACAAACTCATCCAGACGGGCTTTTTTGAGTGCCTCCCAGACCTTTGCATCGTCGATGTCTTCATCCGCGTAACCGAACGCCACATTTTTGCGGATGGTGGAATCAATCATGAAAATCGTCTGTGGAATGTAGCCGATATTTTTCAGCCAGGATTCGTAATGATCCCGAATCTCCACACCGTCTGCGAGGATATGTCCCTCCTGAATCGACAGCAGCCCCAGCATAATATCCACAATCGTTGTCTTGCCCGCACCGGATGTCCCCACAATGCCGACAGATTTTCCGGCAGGGATCTCCATATGCGCATGGTCGAAGATCAGCACCTCGGAATTCGGATATTTGTATACAATATCATCCAGTACAATTTTATCCTGTAGGGGCAGCTTATCCACCGGCTTGCTTCTCCGATAGGCAGCTTCGTCGTAAACCACGTTTTTGTCGTTGATTTCCTCCTGCAGATTGTCGGACACGCCCATAAAAAAGGGCTCGAAATAGGAAATCTGTGTCAGATAGTTGTTGATCCGGTTTGCAGAAGGCAGAAGCCGCATGGCAGCCACGCCGAATGCACCCAGCTGGCTCACCATGCTGGTGACATCCTCGCCGGACAGGATCATGAAAATCAGGTACAGGATCAATCCCGCCATGCAGACCGTCTCGATCAGCAGACGAGGCGTCGCATTAAAAATATTGTATTTCTGCACTGCGCTCACATAGCCGTGACCGCATTTACCATATTCCCGGATGAAATAATTTTCTTTATTGGCAATTTTGATTTCCTTGATGCCCATAACGGATTCTTCAATCCATTTGTACAGACCGCTGTAATAATCCTGGTTCTCGATGCCCGCCTGACGCATGATCGGCTTTAAAAACTGCTTGATCACAAGCAGCGTCACGATCAGAAGTGCCGCTACCGTCAGGATCATCTGCGGAGCCATCGCGGTCAGCGTAACCGCCAGCAGAACGAAAATAATCACTTCACTCATCAGCTGCAGCAGTGCGAGGATCAGACCGTACATGTTATTGACATCAGACGTGATCATACGCTGGATGACAGAGGTATCCGCATTCAGATAATATTCATAGGGGCGCTTCATGAAATTGATCATCATGCGCTGAGAGGTTTCAAACTGGTTCGTGTATACAAAGCGCAGCTGCACCACATTCTGAAAATACAGAAAAACGTTTTTTAACACAAAGCCCAGAATAATCAGCACCAGAATCAGCGTCGTGAAATATCCCGGTTTCTGAAAGCCTGTCCATCGGTAAATCTGCGCCAGGGCGCTGTCGCCCTCCACGCAGCTCGGGTCCATAATCATCTGAATCGCCGGTACCACAAGACCGATGCTGACGGTTTCCAGAACCGCACCGATCACCATCATAAACAGAATCTGAACCATTTTCAGCTTCTGCTTCCGGTTCATCAGAACCATCATTTTACGGTAAATTTTTTTCATGAAAGCGTTCCTTTCGTTCCAGCAGCCCTATTCCAAAACTGCTTCTTAAAAAATCTGCTCATTAAAGCGGTGTTTTTGAGGATCTTCGTACAGATCCATAAAGTCATCCCCCAGAAAAACCTTTTCCTTTGCAAAATGAATCGAATCCGGCACGGTATACACGGAAACTACCTGGTCGAATTCCAGTCCCTCGATGAAATTCAGGATTTCCATCGGGAACTTTCCATCCAGCACAATATCGTCCGGGAACAGCTTATGATAGTCTAAAACATCTCTGGGATGCGGTTTTAAAATCACCTGCGCATCCTTTCCGTATTTTGCTACGATATCCCGGAAAATCTGCTCGCGCACCGGCAGCTCGCATAATGGCTCCGTCAGCACCAGCACCTTGTGCTCATGATGCGCGCCGGTCATAAGCTGCGTCATCAGCGTATCCAGATCCTCCATAAAAATCCGCAGAATCGTATTTTTGTCGTCCTGCGTCAGCCTGCGCACCATCGCTTCCCGCGGCTGTTCGATATATTTGGAGCAGGGATATTTCAGGATTGACGTATTGTTGACCTCCATATCCACGCAATATTTACTGTATCCGTTCTGGATAAAAATCAGGTTATGCGCCGCAAGAAAGGCTTTCAGTCCGAAATGCCCGCGGTTGTCATAGCGCGCGGTATCGTAATAGCAGATACAATCCAGACCGTCCTCCACCGCATGATAGCGGATTTTTTTATAATTCAGATAATATCCGATCGGATCGGAATCGCAGAACACATAGATGTCCTGATACTTTTTAAAATCCACCGGCACATAGGGCTGCTGCAGCTTTCCGTATAATTTCGTAAAAATCATTCTGGAAAACAGGTTAAACACCAGATTTCCATGATCCTCATGATAGCGTGCCAGCTGCGGGAACGCATGCTCTTCCTTTTCCTCGAACATAAAAACAGCTTCAAACAGGCCGCTTTTTTCTGCACGCTCCTTCAGGCTGCCAAAGTCGTTCGACATCGTGCTCAGCACCAGATCCGCCTTTCCGCGCATTGCCCTTGGAAGCGTCAGCTCCTTTAAACAGGCAACATATACATGATAATAAGTATGGCAGACATAAATCCGCTCTTTTGGCTTTCTCTTTTTCATTTTCGTTTTTTCTCCGGCAATTTCTGGTAAACCTGATGAAATCATCCCAGTTAAACCAGTTGACTCCATTGCATAGTCGCTATATTCTACCATACTTTTGTCTGCCATTGCAAGACAATGCGCTTCAAAGCGGCGGAATGCATCTTCTCCGGTGTGCTGGGAATCCCGCGTGAACTGTGCTTGAATAATATTCCCCGGATTGTTATACTACTTACGACGCGATGTCTGCGGCGATTTCTTTTTCCCCGGACACTGCACAATCCGATTTTTGACAGGAAACAGGAGGTTTTGCCATGTCAGCACTTGCCATTATTACAGCACGCGGAGGCAGCAAGCGGATTCCGCGTAAAAATATCCGTCCGTTTCTCGGAAAACCGATTCTTTTATATTCCATCGAAGCCGCTTTGCAGGCGGGCATTTTTGACGAGGTGATGGTTTCTACAGATGATCCCGAAATCGCCGAACTTGCAAAAGGTGCCGGGGCGTCCGTCCCGTTTCTTCGAAGCGCCCAGACCGCAAACGATTACGCCTCTACCGATGACGTCATCCGCGAGGTACTCGAATGCTATAGAGCTGCCGGCAGGGAGTTTGACACGTTCTGCTGTATCTACCCCACCGCGCCGTTTATTACCCCCAAAAAGCTCTACACTGCGATGGAGCTTTTAAAGGACGCCGAGTCTGTCATGCCGGTAACGACTTTTCCGTATCCGGTTCTGCGCAGCCTCGCCGTAGATGAAAACGGTCACATCGGCTACAAATGGCCCCAGTATGCGACCGCGCGCAGCCAGGATCTCGAAACGCTTTACCACGACTGCGGACAGTTCTATGCCTGCCGGACGGAAGCTTTTTTCCGGGAAGGAACGACAGATACTCCCGGTATGGTCCCCCTGCTTTTACCCGAACTGGAGGTTCAGGATATCGACACCGAAGAGGACTGGGCGATTGCAGAAGTCAAATATCAGAAAATGATGGAGAAAGAATAACAATATGAATCAGGAAATTTATCTGGGCGGGCGCAGAATTGCCGCAGACGCCCCTGTCTTTATCGTTGCGGAAATGTCTGCGAACCATTTGCAGGACTACGACCGTGCGATTGAAATCATCCACGCCGCGAAGGAAGCCGGCGCGGACGCGATCAAGCTGCAGACCTACACTGCAGACACCATGACCGTTGACAGCGACGCGGACTGCTTTATCAACAAAGGCGGTCTCTGGGACGGCATCAAAGAATACGACCTTTACAAGCAGGCTTATACGCCGTGGGAATGGCATGCCGGTCTGATGGAGGAGGCAAAAAAATGCGGACTGCTCTGCTTTTCCTCCCCTTTTGACGCAACCGCCGTCGATTTTCTCGAAGAGCTCGACGCTCCCGCTTATAAAATTGCATCTTATGAGATAAATGATATTCCGTTAATCCGTCGGGTGGCAAAGCTCCACAAGCCCGTCATCTTTGCCACCGGCATCGCACATCTCGAGGACATCGAGCGCGCCATGAACGTCTGCCGTGAAGAGGGCAATGAGGACGTAATTTTGTTAAAATGCGTTTCCGCTTACCCGACGCCCTACGAGGACGTCAATCTGCGCATGATTCCGACGCTGTCTCAGACCTTTGGCTGCCTGACCGGCCTCTCCGACCACACGATGGGCGGGGCTGTCGCTGCAGGCGCCGTTTCCCTCGGCGCGCGGATGGTGGAAAAACACCTGACCTTAAAACGCAGCGACGGCGGTCCGGATGGCGCATTTTCCATGGAGCCCCAGGAATTTAAGGAAATGGTTTCGCAGATCCGTATTCTGGAAAAGGCACTCGGCTCTTCCGAATACCGCCTTACCCCCAAGCAGGAAAAAGAACGGGCAGGCTCCCGTTCCATCTTCGTCGCGCAGGACATGGCAGAGGGCGAAGTTTTCACAGAGCAGAATATCCGCTGCATCCGCCCCGGCATCGGACTGCACACAATGTATTATGAGGAAATTCTCGGCAGGAAGGCTTCCTGTCCGATCGGAAAGGGGACGCCGCTGTCATGGAATCTCATCCGTTAGTCTATATCCGCACAGACGGAAATGAAACAATTGCGACCGGACATCTGATGCGCTGTCTGTCCATCGCCCGTGCCCTGAAGAAACGGGGTGCAGCGGTGGCTTTTCTCGTCTCCGATGATACCTCGGCTTCCATTTTGCAAAAAATGTATTCTCCTGACGAAATCGCTGACCACAGCTTTCCGATCCTGGAGCTGCGCACCGATTACAGAAGCCTTGATCGGGAAATCCAGACCATGCAGGGAATCCTTTCTTCCCACAACGTTGCCTGCCTGCTGGTGGATTCTTATTTTGCAACACCGGAATATCTCGATATCCTGCGCCAGATCTGCAAAGTTGCCTATCTGGACGATCTGCAGGCATTCGACTGCCCGGCTTCCCTCGTGATCAACTATGATTTCTGTGTTGATGAAAGTTTTTACACCAAAGCGGACTGTGTTCTGACCGGATGCGCCTACACTCCCCTCCGGGAGCAGTTTGCAGATCAGCCCTACCATCTCTGGGAGCAGGTAAAAGACCTCTTTCTTTCCACCGGCGGCACCGATCCCTTCCATATCGCAGGCGGTATGTTAAAACGTCTCTGCGCATCGGACGACTGGAAGGATGTTTCCTTCCACGTCCTGACAGGTCCCATGCATGTCCACCGCGCAGAGCTTGCCGTCATGGCAAAAGAAGACAGCCGCATTGTCCTGCATGAACAGGTTTCCGATATGGCTGCACTCATGTCTACCTGCGATCTCGCATTTTCCGCAGGCGGCACGACGCTTTATGAACTCTGTGCCGTCGGCGTCCCGTCTGTAAGCTTCAGTATGGCGGATAATCAGCTTCCCGGTGTCAAAGCCTTTGACGATGCAAACCTGATTCCATGGGCAGGTGACATCCGTGACAACGAAATCTTCTACGATGATGCAGTGGAAAAGCTGACTGCACTTCTGAAAAATCCGGACGCCCGAAAGAAACAGTCCGACCGAATGCGTATGGCGATCGATGGTGCCGGCGCACGCCGCATCGCGGACGCAATTCTGGCAAAATGAGTGTGCGACGGGCCGAGTGCGCATCCTAAGCGGAGCGTTTTTATTTCATAGGACGCATTTTCCTATGAAATAAAAAAAAATCCTGCGAAGCAGGATTCTCCGCCTGCGGCGGGTCGCGTAAGCGACATTCTACCATTCCGCCGCAGTGCGATCCGCGCGGAGCGTTTTTATTTCATAGGACGCATTTTCCTATGAAATGAAAAAAAATACCCGTCGGAATCGAGGTTCCCCTGTGAGCCGATTCTGACGGGTATCTTTTTTTGTAACTGTGGGGGTACTGAACAGTTACCATTTTTCTTTATTCTGCCATCTTTTCCTGAAGCACTTCCATCGCTTTATTCAGCTGATTGTCCGTACCGTCTTCCACATATGCCTGAGCATCAAATTCAACCTCCACATCCGGTTCAATACCGATCTTATGGATGTTGTTGCCCTTCGGCGTGTAATACTTGCTGACTGTAAGCTTCACTGCGGAATTATCGGTAAGCTGCATAATCCGCTGTACAATGCCTTTTCCGTAAGTCGTCGTTCCAACCAGAGTTCCGATTCCATAATCCTTTACTGCGCCGGACATAATCTCCGAAGCGGAAGCGCTGTTTCCGTCTACGAGGACAACGAGCGGAACCTCTAACGGATTCGTACCATCGCAGGAGTATTCTTCCCGGTTTCCGTATTTATCCTCCGTGTATACAATCAATCCTTTCGGGAGCAGCTCCCGGCAGATATCACATACCGTCGAAAGGTTTCCGCCCGGATTTCCTCTCAGATCGATAATCAGACCTTCCATGCCTTCAGAACGGGCATTGTCCAGGGCTTCCGTAAACTGATCCAGCGTCACATCGTCGAACTCCTGAATCTGGATGTAAGCCATGCTGTCATCCAGCATCTTTGACGTAACCGTTTCGTTTGCGAGCTTACGGCGAACCACATCAAATTCCAGATAATTGCTCTCGCCGCTGCGGATCACCGTCAGGTGCACGGTTGTGCCTTCCTCACCCCGGATCAACGCGACTGCGGAAGAAAGATCCATTCCCTGCAGCTCCGTGTCATCCGCCTTATACAAAAGGTCGTTTGCCATCAGTCCGGCTTCCTCCGCCGGCGTTCCTGAAATTACGCTTGCAATCTTCGGAAGCTGCGTTTCGGTATCCAACGAAACCCTTGCGCCGATTCCGTAGTAGATGCCCTGCGTCTTTTCCTGCAGCGTTTCCAGCTCATCCGCTGTATAATAAACGGAATACGGATCGCCCAACGCATCCAGAAGTCCTTTGTATACCCCCTGCTCCAAATCCTCTGCGCTGACGTCCTCGAGATAATAATCGTCGATCATTCCTTCCAGCACATTGACCTTTTCCATCGTCGTCTTGTTGCCGACCTCTTCCAGGGAGCTACCGTTCTTCGTTCCCTGATACAGGGTCACGCCGACAAATGCGCATCCACCAACTGCAAGGGTCAGGACTGCCCCGGCAATCAGGCCGCCTGCAAAAACTCTCTTATTCTCCATTGATGTCTTCTCCATATTGATGCTATTTTATTCATTTTATGTTACAGTTCACTTGTACCTTTTTGTAAGCAGATTTCATGCTCGCATGAAAATCTGCTTACAAAAAGGTACGGAGGGAGCGCCACTTTACATGAGCCTCCGACGATTTCTCCGTGCTGCGCACTCCCGAAATCGCCGAAATCATTCGAAATCCGCTGATTTACTGCGTAAATCGCTACTTTCTCATGATTTAACGGGAACGTCAGACATAAAATTGGATGCAAGCATCCATTTTATGTTCGCCGTTCCCTCGGCTCATTTCAAATAGTTCCACGGGCTGACGTAGCTGCCGTTGCTTCTCACAGAAAAGTGCAGATGCGGTCCCGTCGAGCGTCCGGTCGAGCCGACCGCCGCGATTGTCGCACCCTTACTCACGGACTGTCCCGTTGAAACATATAGCTTCGACGCGTGCATATAAATTGTATACAATCCATCGCCGTGGTCGATCATGACATAATTACCCATCGAACTGTTGTAAGACGCCGCTACTACGTTTCCACTGTATGCCGCCAGAATCGCCGTTCCGCTCGGTGCCGCAAAATCCACGCCGTTATGGAATTTCTGAACCTTCAACGTCGGATGCATCCGGTTGCCGTAATCATCCGAAATCCTGGTATAGCCCGGACACGGCATCTGGAACATACCGCCGTCATATTTTAAGCGGTTTTCCTCTTCGAGCTTTGCCTTATCCGCCGCAACTGCCTTTTCCAGAGCAGCGATCGTCGCATTCTGTGCCGAAATATCCGCCTCGTATTCCTTGATTGCAGCCTCCTTATTGCTGATATCACCCTGATATGCCACAATCTGCTGCTCTTTCTCGGAAATCAGCGTATTGACCGCCTGCTGCTCCTTTTCCAGGCTCGCCTGTGCGGTGTTTAAAACGTCTTCTTCCTCTTCCAGTGTCTGCTTACACAGCTCCAGATATTCCACGCTCTGACGGTACTCTTCCAGCTTGCGGCTGTCGTAGCTGCTTAGCTGTTCCACATAACCTGCCTGGTTTAACATATCTGCAAACGAGCCTGCATTCACCAAAAGTTCGAGGTATCCGTTGCTCTTGCCGTTTCGATACAGATAGCGCAACCGGGTTTTCATATCCTCATACTGCTGATCTGCAACCGCCTGCGCCTGTTCAATATCCGCTTTCGTTTCTTCAATTTCCGTTTTTTTGGCTGTGATCTCTTCTTTCAGATCTTCAATCTTATTTTCCAGATCATCCAGCTGACCGTCCAGCTGCGCCACATATGTTTCCAGATCCTTCTTCGACTTCTGCAGCTGGCTTACCATCGACTTAATATCGGAAATGTTGGACTGGATCTTCTTTTTCTCCGACTGCGCGTCGCTGATCGCCTGCTGCTTCTGCTTGATGCTCTCCTCGAGCGCAGTGGATGCCTGAACAGGAATCATCGATGTAAAAAGAAGCAGCGCTGCCGATAAAAGGCAGGCTGTGATTCTTTTTTTCCCAATTCTCATGCTGTCTTCCTCATCATACGCGAAGATGCTTGCGCACTGTTATAAAGCTTCCCAGGAAACCGATTCCTGCGCCAAGTCCAAGACAAACCGGAAGAAGCGTCCGATAAATCTCCGAAACCGGCAAAAACTGCATCAGCCCGGAAAGCGACGGGAACTCTATCATGACATAATCAATGACCTTTTTATAAAGGACATAGATCAGACCGAGCGGGAGCAACGAACCGATCAATCCGATCAGAATACCTTCTATTACAAACGGGGAACGTACGAAAAAGTCCGTCGCACCGATGTATTTCATAATTTCAATCTCTGACTTGCGAACAGAAATACCGATCATAACCGTGTTGTTGATCAGGAATACGGAAACTGCCAGCAAAATTGCAATAATGCCGACCGAAGTGTATGCCACGAGCGCATTCACGCCGGTCAACGTCGTCGCCGCTACCTCGGAATGCTGTACGCTCTCCACCTGCGGGATGGATTCCAGCCAGCCTACCAGGCTTTCCTGCTTCGAAACATCGTTCATATAAATTTCGTAGTTATCCATGCCCTCCAGCGGGTTCTCGGTATAGATCTCGTTGTAATCTTCTCCGATATTTTCGGGAGCCCACTCTGCCCACGCTTCATCTGCAGAAATAAACTTCGCCTCGGACACCTCGTCGCGCGCCCGGATCTGCACGCCGATCTGTTCCATTTCTTCCTGGGTCGTCCCGTCCTTAAAAAATACGGTAACAGAAACGCCCTCTTCCGCCGTGTGCACGACGTTCTGGAAGTTTAAAATGACCGCATAAAAAAGTCCGAACAAAAACAGACAGGCGGAAATCGTCGCAATGGAAGCAAGGGAAAACAGCTTGTTCCGGAAAATGTTGATTACGCCCTGTTTCAACGTATAAAAAAATGTACTAATCCTCATCGATATAACCGCCTTTTTCTTCGTCGCTGATAACGACACCCTTCTTCATCGTAATTACGCGTTTCTTCATTTCATTTACAATTTCACGGTTGTGCGTAACGACCAGAATCGTCGTGCCTCTTTCTTCGTTGATGCGTTCCAGCAGCTTCATGATTTCCCAGGAATTCTTCGGATCGAGGTTTCCTGTCGGTTCATCTGCCAGAAGAATCGGCGGTTCGTTTACCAGCGCCCTCGCCAGTGCAACTCTCTGCTGTTCACCGCCGGAGAGCTGTTTGGTCTTCGCTTTGTATTTGCCTGCCAGACCTACCTCTGCCAGCGCGTTCGGAACATTTTTGCGCATCAGCTTCGTCGGCATCTGGATCACACGCTGTGCAAACGCTACGTTTTCATAAACGTTTCTGTCATTCAGCAGACGGAAATCCTGGAACACGATTCCAAGATTTCTGCGGAATTTCGGCACCTGTCTGCGCTTTAAGCGCGCCACATCGGCACCATTTACGATAACACGGCCGCTCGTGGGCGTCAGCTCCCGCAAAAGCAGCTTGATCAGGGTCGATTTTCCTGAGCCGCTGTCGCCTACGATAAAAACAAATTCCCCCTTTTTGATAGTCAGGCTCACATTATCCAAAGCCGGAGAGCCGCTCGAATACGATTTGCTCACGCGATCCAGCGTGATGACCGCATCTGAGCCTTCCCGCTTCTTCTTTTTTTTCTTATCGTTTTGTACCAAACCTTGTCACCATCCTAATATTCAAAAAATTCCATGTACTTCATGTACTTTACAACCATGAGTGCGATCTTGAATGTAATCGCATCCTCAAATACGCGCAGATCCAGCCCGGTAGACTTCTGAAGCTTATCCAGACGATATACCAGCGTATTTCTGTGGATAAACAGCTGACGGCTCGTTTCCGATACGTTTAAGCTGTTCTCGAAGAATTTGCTGATGGTCGTCAGCGTCTCCTCGTCAAAATCGTCCGGACTCTTTCCACCGAAAATCTCCCGGATAAACATCTTACAAAGCGGAATCGGAAGCTGATAGATCAGACGGCCAATGCCCAGCTCGCTGTATGCGATTACTCTTCTCTCGTCAAAGAAAATCTTGCCGACGTCCATTGCCATCTTGGCTTCTTTGTAGGAACGGCTCACTTCTTTGATTTCCTGTACAATTGTACCGTAGGAAATACGGCTTTCGGAATAGCCCTCTGTTTCCAGCCACTCTGTCAGGTTTGCAGTGTAATGCTCAATTTCCTTCATTTCATCGTTTTCGGTCAGCGTTTTCACGATGATCACGTTATTCTCATCCACTGCCGTGATAAAATCCCGGTTATTATTACCAAATACCGGACGCATCTGCTCCAGGATGTTATCCTCCCGTCCCGCGCTGCATTCGATAATCAGGACAACTCGCTGCGCATCCACCGGAATATAGAGCTTCTTCGCCCTGCTGTAAATGTCCACCAAAAGCAGGTTATCCAGCAACAGGTTTTTGATAAAGTTATCCTTATCGAAGCGCTCTTTATACGCCACAAGCAGGTTCTGAATCTGGAATGCAGCCATCTTGCCGATCATATAAATATTTTCACCGGCACCGCCTACAATCAGAATATATTCCAGCTGCTGCTCGTCATAGATCTTAAAAAACTGATTTCCCTGAACCTCCTGGCTGTCTGCAGGGGAATCCACAAAGGCTCTCGCCTGCGGCAGATATTCTTCCAGTCCGTCTGCTGTCGTCGCAGCGGTCTTTCCATCCACATCAATCACACATAATTCGACTCTGGCAATCGCCTTCAGGCCATCCAGTGTACTCTGTAAAATCTGATTCGATATCATAAACCCCGTCTCCTTCACTTCGCGCATTCTTCGACAAAAAGCCAGTCTGTCTCCTGCGATTTTTACTATGCCCAAACTATATTCTAAAAGAAAACCACAAAAAAATCTATAGGAAATCGCAAAAAATTTATGCAAAACCTATAACTGCAGAATTCCAGACGTTCTTTTGCTAGGAACTATAAAAGGCGAAGTACTTATTGCTCCGCCTTTTCCAGATTATATTCATTGACTTTTTTCTGAAAAATCTTTTTCCGCACCTTTCTCCAGAACGTCGTCCTCACCTTTTCTTTTAATTTCGTCTCCGGCAACGCCACCCAAAGCTCCGCGTTTAAAAATTTGCGGCCGCTGTGCATCAGCTCCAGATCCAGCGGATATGTCATCCGGGAAAAAATCACCTTCGGCGCAGCTTCGTTCATCGCGTTCATCAGTCGCTGAGGCTGATACTCAAATTCCTCGTAGCCGCGCACATCCACGATATTTAAATTTTCCTGCGCGTTTAGAAGCATCTCCTGCAGTTCCTGCGCCTGTTTATCCGTGTCGCCCAGCAGATAAACCTTGTCATGCTGTCTTGCCAGTCTTTTCAAAAACTCCCGCAAAAACATCCGGTCCTCGATTTCCCGAACCCTGCCGGGAGATGCGATTCCTGCTGCCTCCAAAATATCCGGCTCCAGACAGAACATCAGATCCGTCTCTTCCAGATACTCCTTGACCTGTTCGTCCCTGGACGCCATCGACAGAGACTGCGCGTTAATATAGCTTGTTGTATTGAGTGCCCCGGTCTGCAAAAAATGCTCCGCCCTGCGCAGACCCTCTCTTGCGGAAAAATCCATTAAGGAAATTCCCAGAACTGAATACCTTCTCATAACCCTCTGCTCACTTCTTTTCTCACAACGAACGCCTTTCAAACGCTTCCCCGTTGTATCAGCTTCGTCACTCTCCGCCCCCACGGAGCGCACCCGCCGCCTTATATCCTGCGGATCGCTTTTTCTGTGATCTCAATCCTGCCGTTTTTCAGCAGGTTGCCGACCGCACGCTTGAACTCGTTTTTGCTCATCGCAAGCTCCCTGCGAATGACCTCCGGAGAAGCCTTGTCGGTAAACGGAAGCACGCCGTCGAAGCTGTCGATCAGCTTCATGACCTTCTCTGCATCCGTCTCGATCTGCAGGTACGCCTTTTCCCGCACGCTCAAATCCAGCTTGCCGTCCTCATGTACCCGGACAACCCTGGCTTCCACATGGTCACCGACCTTTAATTCTCCGTACATTTCCTTCGGAGGAATCAGCGCGGAATATTGATTGTCCACTGCCACGAACGCGCCGAACTGGCGGCTGATTTCATACAGACAGCCGCTCACTCTGTCATCCTTATGATAAGGGCTGTCGGTGCGCAGATAATGATACACCTTCATTGTCCCACAGAGCCGACCGCTCTTGTCCACATACAAAGCAACCGGGAAACGGTCGCCCTCTTTTACCTTTCTGGTCTGCTCCTTGAATGGAAGGAAGAGGTCTTTTTCCAGTCCCCATTCCAGAAATGCTCCCATTTTCGCAGTCTGCGCAACCGTAAGCTCTACAACCTCACCAAGCAAAAGCTTCGGGCGCGCCGTTGTTGAAATCAGCCGGTCGCTCGAATCTTTATATAAGAAAACCTCAATCTGATCCCCGACCGAGGTCTGCGGCGGAACCTGTCTTGCCGGAAGAAGCACTCTTTTGTCCTCTTCTCCGGGCTCTGCCAGATAAACGCCGAAATCCACTTTTTTTACTACTGTCAAATTCTGAATTGTTCCAATTTCCAGCATATCATTTTCCTTTATCTTCCTGTCAGCTCGACGACCACAAACGGAGCTTCATCCTCGCTGCACAGGGAAACGGTTACGCGGTCTGCCTCCGTCACAATGATCGGAACCACTATATCGTGAAGCAGTGCGGATTTTTTATACTCCGCCCGCATCTGTCTGATTGCAAAATTTTCCGGCAAATACGCCATCGCCATCGAAATGTACTGTCCATTATTGACGTGGTGGTTGCCATCTAAGTGCTGTCTTTCTACTCGGAAAGGCTCCTGTCTGATGCCGCCCTGGGGCACTGCAATTTTACGCGGCGCATAGTCCATCTGCAAACGTTCTTCCACGTCGTATTTTTCCACCATCTCCGGCAGCACCCGAACCGGAACGCCCTTTTTGTGATTGATCAGCGACCAGACCGAATTTGCTTCCGCCAGTCGCTCTCCGTCTTCCGTATCCATAAAAAAATTACGCAGTCCCATAAAGCCGCGCAGCTCGTATGGAATCGTCCCGATCCTGATTTTTTCTCCGAGCGCCGGATAGCGGTGTACCACCACCTGCCACGCGCTCATCACCCAGAGCAGATCCTTTTCTTTCAAAAAATCAATACCAATTCCGAGATCCTCCGACTGAAACGTCGAAACATCCTGAAAATAATCCACGATCGCCGGCAGGCTCAGCAAGCCTTCTTCCCCGGTTTCGCTGTAGCGCACTCTGCTGTCAAATGTATACATATCCGTCTTTCCTCCGGTACTGGCTGTGCCCTCTTTTGCGATTATTATAGCAGGAATCACTTGGTTCGGCAACCCGGCGGAAAAAGGAAGGAACTGCGGCGGCACTTCGCTTTCCTATTTTACTGCAGTGCTTCCCACAACGCACCGCTCCCAGCTTCAAAATACTCCTATGTTGAAACTATATAAGCACAGTGCATTTGATGCCGTTATAACAAAAACCCCGGAGGAATTTTCCTTCGGGGTTTGTAGCAGGGCTACCAGGATTCGAACCTGGAAAATGACGGAGTCAGAGTCCGTTGCCTTACCGTTTGGCGATAGCCCTAAGTCTTGTTCTCTGTGATTTTGTTTCCCTGTCTCACAGCGCTTATTTAATATACAACACATCCACAGAAAATGCAAGCCTTTTTTTGAAAAAATTTTTCTTTTTTTCCAGCCATCACTCACAAAGTTAAATTCCACCCCTCGGTGGAATTTAATCTTACAAACTCTCCTTTTCAAAGGTGGAATTTAATTCTTTCGAATCTTCCTTTATAATTCTTTCTACAAACACGGCACTTCCTTCCCAGCAGTAAGGAGTCCTTTATGCAGAAACAGAAACATTTAAACCTTGAAACTAAAATCCTTATTGAAACCTCTCTCAACCAACATCTTCCTTTTAAATCCATTGCCAGAGAACTCGTCAAAGACTGTACTACCATCTCAAAGGAAATAAAATCTCATATCTCTTTTGAAAAAACGCTACTTTCGGCAGACCCTTCCAAGATTGTCGCTTATCAATTCTCCGCCAATGCTTTGCTCGAAACGTCTGCCATCCCTGTGTCTCTCCAAACCGCAAGCCTTGCTGACCTTGTGGTAAATGCTCTTTCTTCACGATATCAGACCGGTGTGTTGCGGTGTGCAAATGGTGATTTTTCGTGTGATTCGTGAGGGAAAATCCAGATTTTTCGCTGTGTCCGTGTGGTTTTTGGAGATTTTGTTATCACTGACTTATCTTTTATAAACGATAATTCCCTTATTATTAAATTTTCTTATTCCATCCCTTTCTTGCTGGAAAACTCTTACTTCATCAAAATTATCCCTTCCTCCAAGTTTAAAAGCACTGTTGGCAATATTCTTTGTATTTAATGGGTTAGTTGTAGCATAAACATTTACTTTTTTTATATTATTATTTAAGCTCCTGACTTCATTAACAACACGCCCTACTAATTCAGGACTATCATATCTATTAAACTCATTAGTATTATTACGCGATATTAATAATGTTGGTAAATTTTTCTTTATGTCCGGTAATTGGTTCAGTGAAAGCGGATATGTATCAGAAATCATTATATTCACTTCATCTGCTGTACTCGAAAAATTTAATTTATTTACTGAAACAATATCATTTTCCTTTTTACTAAACTCTCCACAATTATATTTTTCAAATGTGTCATTTAACACCAGTTTAAATTGCATATATATCGGTACCTGAATAAGGTTACATTCCTTATATCCCAATATACTTGAACATATCAAATACCATCCATACATGTATTTTTTGTAATAGTTTCCTTTATTAAACATAGCTGTTTTATTCCATTTTCTAATTATAAACAAGACTACTATAAAAAAGAAAACACCAATTGCCCAATCTCCACCTTTCCAAGCAAAGTAAAAAACATAATCACATATTTTTTGTGATGCTTCCAACTCAGGCGGATCCTTTATTAACTCTGTAATTTTGAAGATTTTCGGAGCAAAGAACACACCGCCAAGCAACAAAACTTGCAATATTGGTCTGATATTATTTTTAAACCATCCATAAACTGATTTCATTCCATTTTACCTCACATATTTTTTTCGGGCAAACCTTTCCTTTTTGCATTCTCCATATGCTGAATGCTTTACGTCCGGCAATGATATGATATTGTACCCCTTTAGGATCTTCTTTACCAATACGTTTCCAATTTTTTAAATCTATAATTGAATAATGTGGTATATCTTCCGGATGTGTATGCCATTCCCCCCAATATGCATACACACCATTATTTTCATTATACAATTTTTCAAAATATTTTAAATGCCCTTCATCTTTTCTGGTATATCTGGTTCTGGTACATATATCATTTTTTAATGGTTTAGATACATACTCAAGAATTATATTTTCATTATTCAGATTCTCCCGTCCAACTATAATTCCACCTTTCTCTGGATCATAATCATTCTTCTGGATCTGACTATATATTTCTTCCAACAGTTGATCGCATATCTTTATTTTTCTGTTTTTACTTTCCGTTACAATCATTACATACACCACAATTAATATTTACAAATTGCTTACCAGTTAATATTTTAATCTGTTCCTGTTGTCGCAAATATCGTCCAGATGTTTCCAGATTATGTTTTTCCAGATAGTCATTATCTCCTTTTAAAGATATCAGTAAATTGTCATCGAGCTTTTCTTCAAAAATATTTTTGACCATCTCTAAACAAAGTAACATTGTTTTTAGTGAAACCAAATTTCCATACGGCACGTAAGTCTTTCCACACCCTCCCGCACTTTCCGTTATAATCTGTCCCCTCATGCAGTACGATGTTTTGTCATATAGTTCTCCTGTTTCTTCATCCCGGTCAAAAAAACATTCATAACATCCACAATTCCCATATTTTATATACGCAGCATGATTTCCAATACCATATACTTCATTCCACAGATAAACAACCGGCACTTTGATTTTGTTATTTAGTATCCAAGAATTAACCCAACGATTTAAATTATGATTTCCTGCCGCTGAGATAATCAGATTATAGTCTTCAAAATTAATATCTTCCTCTGTAATTGCATCTTCAATTCTTTCCGCCAACGCCGTTATCTTTACTTCCGGAATATTTTTTTGTATATATGTGTTCAAAGCTTCGCACTTGTAACGATTAACATATTCCATTCCCAACACATGCCTGAATATATTTTCTTCCGTCAACTTTTTATAATCAACAATAGTAAGATCCTCATATCCTGCTTTTGCGAGCTCGCATATAACATATCCACCAATCGAACCGCAGCCTATTATAAGTATTCTGTTTTTATAGTTTTCGCTGTCCTGCTCTATTACACGCTTCATCAAAACCTTTTTATCAGCTCTTTCCATAAGCAACGGCTGCAGTTCTTCTACTTTTTCCAGAGAAGTCTCTTTTAACATGCCACCTTTTATATACATTCCTACAAGATGTGTCTGTCCTGATGGCTGATGAATTTCAAACACAACAATTCTATCTTGTCGAGAACGTGGCATAATTGAAGCAAGTTCTCCCTCCGGCACAAAATGTAAAAGAGCATTCAAATAATCTATCGACAGTTTTTTTCTTATATCCGGTGGAAAAATATATTTTTCAGAACATATTACAAAATATGCTATATTCATGACCGGCATTTTTTCCTGATTCAAACGTTTTAAACTTTCAACATTTTCTCCAATATAAATTGGTGCTTTTTTACATCTCTTTATATACTCTATCTGTTTTTCTTTTTTCCTTTTGGAACTTTTTTTAATGCCCCCTTTTACGATACGATTTTTTCTATCTGTTTCCACTGCCAAATGTGCAATTCTGCAATCTTTCAGTTGAGCCCAGTATAATTCAAATTCATTTATAAAATCGCTTTTATTTTCTCCAGAAAAACCTTGTTTCAAAATTGTCTGTGCACGCAATAATGATTGCATCATAATTCCAGGTAAATTCTGATCTATCAAAATACCTTCCGTTTCAAACAAACACAGTTTTCCTTTATTATCTATATGTGGCATATAAACAAGCTCATTATAATCTGCAACATATATATCCACTAAATCTCTATACCATGTTTCCGGAATTGCTATATATACAACAAACGATTCTCTTTCATTTATTACCAGTTCTCCCTGCAAAACTGTCTGATAGACATTTTCAAATAATTTAGCCTCTTTTATAATGCTTACATTTTTTATAACATCACTTTCCTGTAAAATTCGTTTGAGTTCTTCTGGTGAAAACATCTTAATCTACTCCTGATGCACTTGTTGAAGGTATAAAATTCATTTGTTTTTTGGCTGCATTTTTCTTTTCCGGAATCGGGAAATCATCTCCAAAAATTTTATTCAGCATCTTACACTGTTCCACTTCATCTGTTTCACTTTTTACAGCTTCCAGATCATCAACCAAATCATCAATCTTTTCTTTAAAATCTGTCATATAATTATCTGACATCTTTCTGAAGAGGTTAACATCGGATTCAAAGTTCAATGAAGAAGGCAAATTGTATTCTATAGTGTACATTAACCGTCCATTTTCATTCACTTCTTTGAATACAAACAGCTTTTGAATTTCTTTTGCAAAACTAATCACAGCCTGTAAATCATCATAACAATATTTTTCTTCTATATAATCATATTTTTTTAAAACTTCAAAATGATCTACAGCAATTAACGTAATTGCTATGCTTGGTGGTTCTGCATTTCCCGAACTACTGAATTTCTTATTTTTCCAACGTTTTATATATCTTACTACTCTGCGAAATTGTTCGCGATCTTCTTTGTTATCATCACCTTTATATTTATCATTAACATATTCTACAAGCCCGACCGGATCAGATTTCTCCCAGCATATTTCTTCTGGATCCCTGTTTTTTCCACGTGCAAGATATAACTGACTGTCAGAATCATCTTTGTCTTCATAAACGTAAGTAACTAAATCCACATGATATGCAGCTTCGCCATCTTTCTTGTATGTTACTGTCACACATGGTTTTTTTATTTTTGCGCCATACTCAGTATGATTTTTTAACAGATCTCTTATTTTCTCTTTCAAGTCCATTGGTTCATAATCATCACGATTAACATGAAAACGTAAACCTACATCTATATCATATTCTTTATCCAGTGGTTCAACCCCCAGATGCATACTATAACTTCCCTGATTGTACTCATCAAATGCAGGCATATCGTCATCATTTCTTAATATACCTAATAAAATATCTCTTTTTTCTTTCAGTTCACTTTTAACGTCATAATCCATTTTTATTGCTTTGTTAAATTCTTTAAAATACGTCTGCAAACTCATTTTCCAAGTTCCTTTCTTGGCACTCTCTTCCATTGAGTGCTGATAATTATCAGTATATCATTCTTTTCCGATTAAAACAAGTTACACTAATCACTGAAATTATTTTTCAAATCTCCAAGCTATATTGTTCATTCTTCAAATAATCCTCCAGTTGATGCAATTTATCTTCTCGGAATTTTTGAAAAGTATCGGAAAGAACATCCCAATGCTGCTGTCCGACAGCTGGATTCTGTCGAAGGCATCAAAGGCAGCGCAGTCCTCCTCACCATCCATTTCGTAGAACAGAGGCTACAGCTTGCTTTTCTCCATAAACGCAATGATTCCCAGTCCGTCATTGATATTTTTAACCGCCTGTACCTGGAATTAAGGGCTGATGTTTTTCTGGAGCTTTTCCCGGTTCTTTTAGTGGATGACGGCAGCGAGTTTTCAAACCCTTCTGCAATCGAACAAGATGCGCAGGGGAACTTCCGGACAAAACTGTTTTACTGCAATTCCAGTGCTCCTTACCAGAAAGGGAGTTGTGAAAACAACCATGAACTGATCCGCCGTATCATTCCAAAAGGAACTAACTTGGACAGTATACGCAGGGGCAGATCGACCTCATGATGAGCCACATCAACTCCTACTCCCGAAAGAAACTCGGAAACAAAAGCCCCTATGAAGTTTTCGAATTTCAATATGGCAGGAAAATTTATGCAACCATCATCGCAGGACATCCCGCAGAGGTGGAATTTACTAACTCCAAAAAACAACCGTAAATTCGACTTCCGTTCAGCATGCAAAAAATCCCCCCAAACCACAGCTTTTACCATCATTTTAACTCTGATTTGAGGAATTTTTCTATACAAGATCAAGTTTTTTCATTTCCGATGGAATTTACTCTTATAAAATAGAATTTAGTTTTACAATTCACAAAAATTTTTTATTTTTTTGTAAAAAGTTTTTCGGGCGCATTTGTAGGGGTAAATACCGTGTCTCACAGCGGTAAGATAACTTCATGTGGAAACATAAACATTTAAAGCTTGAAGTCCTACTCAACATACAGTTTTGAATCTACTACACATGGCACCTACACAAAAACTGTACCAGCATTTTAAAGGAAATAAAGGCTGATCTCTGTTTTAAGAAAACTAATGCTCTGGATAGACCCTTCACAGACCGCCAATTAGCATTTTCCCAACAGTACCATGTTCAAAACTTCTATCGCCCGCGCCTTCTTCAACCACAAATTTTGCTGGATTGCAAAATGTTCTTCCCCAAATCGGAATTATAAAAATATATCTGTCCAAAACTTTTCAAAATCTCAAATATTCTATCTTGGTGACACACTACCACCCTGATATGGGTGTTGCATAGCTCTTCTTACACTTTTCGGTATTGTAACCGGTCGTGTATCATGTTTGTTCTCTTTATGAGTGTATCTTTTCTTATATTTTGCCCTTGGATTAATTTTCTTTTTATTTCTTCTATAATAATCCCACATGAACTCGGTATATTCATTTTCCATCATACACCAACCCCATTTTTTCTTTATTGGATTATATACAATAACCGGTAGTTTCCTTCCCCGTGCTGAATTGAAATTTCTGCAAAATATCTCTATTCCATTATCTGTTTGTAACACGACGGTACCCATAGGAAATTCTTTACCATGTATAAGATATTGTCCACCTAATGTATGATAAATTCTAATAACAGTCACCCCCTTATACGTTTTATATTACTATAATTTTATCGTCAACAATTTGTACAATACTATCTTGCCACACTTTGTCTATTTTTTCATTTTTTACAATATATATAATGTCAACAAATAAGAACTATTTTCCCATATTTATATTTAGTAGAAATATGTCATCAAAGTTCTTTTGTGTATATCTATCACAATAAGCATGACATCTACATATTTTCTGAAATTTTGGTACAGTGAAAAAGTAACGTCCCTTTTATAAACCAAAAGACGTACTACGTCAACCTCATGCTACTCGACACACTCCCCGCTCCCCTCACACAATCGCCCGATACAGCGCCGCCGCAATTTTCTCTATCCATTCCGGGTCAATGGAAGAATAATTCATGACGTAGATATTTTCTGCCTCACCAGCCGTCCGCCCCGCACTCCCGTCTGCCGCTGTAAGAATCGCCTCTCCTGCTGCAAAATACCCGGACAGCGGTGCAAGGCGAATTCCAAGCTTCTGTGCACGCGAAAGGATTTCCTCTTCCGCCCGGTCGGTTTTGACCTGCATCAGAAAATGCACGCCAGCCTCTTCTTCCAGAATCGTGACGTGCTTTCCGAGTTCACCCTTTTCGAATTCGCCCAGAATCGCATCCCGTTTATGCTGATAATAGTTGCGCAGGCGGTTGATATGTTTTTCAAAGCTGCCGTTTCGCATAAACGCCGCCAACGTGTACTGCTCGAAATTGGAAACCGTACACGAATAGAACGAAAGCTCCCGGTAAAAACGTTCCGTAAGGCTTGGCGGCAGTACCATGTAACTGATGCGCACCGTGGACGCCAGCGTTTTGCTGAACGTATTGATATAAATGACCTTATCCGCCACGTCGATGCTCTGCAGCGTCGGAATTGGTCTGCCGGACAAACGCAGCTCGCTGTCGTAGTCGTCCTCAATCAGATAACGCTCCGGCTGCCGCGCCGCCCATCCGAGCAATTCGTACCGGCGGCTGATCGGCATCACCGTTCCGGTCGGGAAATGATGTGCAGGCGATAAGTGCATCACATCGACCTTTTCTTTCTCGAGCACGTCCGTCCGGACGCCGTCTGCATCCATCGGCAAAAATTTACATGCTACTTTCATGCTCTGATAAATTTTGCCGATCTTCGGATAGCCCGGGTCTTCCACGCCATAAACCAGATCTTTTCCCAGAAGCTGGATCAAAAGCCCGTAAAGATACTCCGTCCCCGCGCCGACGACAATCTGGTCTGCGCCGACCCTCATGCCTCGAAATTCTCCCAGATATTCTGCGATCGCTGCGCGCAGCTCCAGAATCCCGCCGCAGGGCGCATTGACCATCAGCTGATTCTGACAGTTTGAAAGTACCTCCCGCATCGTCTTAGCCCAGATCGTAAACGGGAAAATCCGGCTGTCCGTCTGATTGCTCACAAAATCCGCAAGCCAAAAGGATGTTTTTTCCAAAGTTTCTGCTGTCCTCCCTGCGGTTAAAAGGCTTTCGGAGCGTCCTTTTTCCGGCATCCCTGCTTCTTTTAAATCCGAAACATAAAACCCCTTTTTCGGGATGGAATAAACATACCCCTCCGCAATCAGCTGTTCATAGGCATTTTCTACCGTGATGACACTGATACCCAGATTTTTCGCAAACGCGCGCTTGGACGGAAGCTTCTCCATACTCTTTAAATTTCCCTCCAATATGTCGTTTCGAATGCATTTATAAAGATGCTCATACAACGAATCTGACCCTATATTTGTAAAATTATATGTGAGCAATTTTCTGTTTTTCTCCAATCTGACCTTACTGAATATATTTATTTTGATAATTTTAAAATGGTCACATTTCTATTATACTCAGTTTCACTGCAGCCGTAAACAGCAAATAATAAAACGTGACACCGTTTTCCAGCATTTCACAACAGCTGCTGCATCGTATCAACATCTATAAAATGGAGGAAATGGGACATGGCACAGAACAACCGTTACCAGCTGAATAAAGAACTCGCACAGATGTTAAAGGGCGGCGTTATCATGGACGTCACTACACCTGAACAGGCGAAAATTGCAGAAGAGGCAGGCGCATGCGCCGTCATGGCGCTCGAAAAAATCCCGGCGGATATCCGCGCAGCAGGCGGCGTTTCCCGAATGAGCGACCCCAAAATGATCAAAGGAATTCAGAACGCAGTTTCCATTCCGGTCATGGCAAAATGCCGGATCGGTCATTTTGTGGAAGCACAGATTCTGCAGGCGATCGAAATCGATTACATCGACGAAAGCGAAGTGCTCTCTCCCGCCGACGATGTTTATCATATCAATAAGCGTGATTTTCAGGTTCCTTTTGTCTGCGGCGCGAGAGATCTCGGTGAAGCTCTGCGCCGGATCAACGAGGGTGCATCCATGATCCGTACCAAAGGCGAGCCCGGCACCGGCGATATCGTACAGGCAATCCGCCACATGCGCAAAATGAACAGCGAAATCGCACGCCTCGTTTCTATGCGACCGGACGAGCTTTTTGAAGCGGCAAAACAACTCCAGGTTCCTTATGAACTCGTGGTTTCCGTGCACGAAACCGGCAGGCTTCCCGTCGTAAACTTCGCGGCAGGCGGCGTTGCAACTCCCGCAGATGCTGCACTGATGATGCAGCTCGGCGCAGAGGGCGTCTTCGTCGGTTCCGGCATCTTCAAATCCGGCAATCCGAAAAAACGTGCGGCAGCAATCGTTCAGGCAGTTACCAACTACACCGACGCATCCCTGATCGCGAAGCTGTCCGAAGACCTCGGTGAAGCGATGGTCGGCATCAACGAGCAGGAAATCAGCCTCCTGATGGCGGAACGCGGAAAGTAAACGGCGCAGCGGCTATGCCATCGTCCCCGCGAATATGGCTGCTGTGCCATGCGACCATCCCGGTGTTTCCATCCAGAAAGGACGAATTTCTATGACTATCGCTGTGCTGGCTCTTCAGGGAGCCTTTATCGAACATGAAAAAATGCTGGAGCGCCTCGGCGTCCCCAGCATTGAACTGCGAAATGCAACAGATCTTGAAAAAAATTTTGACGGAATTATCCTTCCCGGCGGCGAAAGCACCGTTCAGGGAAAGCTGCTCTACCAGCTCGAAATGTTTCTGCCGCTTCGGCAGCGGATTCAAGATGGGCTTCCGGTTCTCGCCACCTGTGCCGGTCTGATTCTTCTGGCAGAAAAACTGCAAGATGACCCGACCCGGCATTTTACGACGCTCCCTGTCTGCGTACAGCGAAACGCATACGGCAGACAGCTCGGAAGCTTCCACACCGAGGGCAGCGTGACCGGAATCGGAACCGTCCCGATGACCTTCATCCGCGCGCCCTATGTCATGAACGCTGCGAACGGCGTGGAAACCCTCGCTGTCGTAGACGGCAAAATCGTCGGCGTCCGCTATCGAAATCAAACCGCCTACGCATTCCACCCGGAGCTGGACAACGATACGCGGATTCACGAGGATTTCCTGCGTCGAATCCGCTGACGCGTTTTTACACTTCAAACAGCAAATCCGCATATCCCGGCATCGGCCAGAACGAACGGTCTACCTTCATCTCGAGCGCATCTACCGGTGCGCGCAGGGCTTCCATTGCAGGAACGATCTCGTCCCGATAAAAAAATGCCTGCTTTCTCGCATCTTTCTTCTGCACGTTTCCGTCTGCCTCCTTTTGTTTCAGGTTTTCCAGCGCAGCGGAAGCCTGAGACAGCAGAGCAGAGGTATCTTTCAACAGCGTTTTTGAAACACTGCTGTCTGCACCGACTGCTTCCAGGGAAGCGATGGTATCCGCCAATGTCTTTGTATACCGTATAACGGCAGGAAGAATATCCTTCGACGCCATATCGATCATTGTCTTTGCCTCAATATGAATCGTCTTGACATAGGTTTCGTAAACAATCTCTTTTCTGGATTCCAGCTCTGCACGGTTGTAGATGCCGAAACGCTCATACAACCGGATCGCCTTATCGGTCGTCAGTGCCTCCACCGAATCGATCATACCCGGAAATACCGGAAGTCCGCGGCGCTGCGCCTCTTTCTCCCATTCCTTCGAATAACCGTCTCCGTTGAAAAGAATGCGCTGATGTGCCGTCATATATTCCTTAATCAGATCGTGCACCGCCATGTCGAAATTTTCCTCCCCGGCAGCTTCCAATCGGTCAGCAGCTTCGCAGAACGCCTCTGCGACAATTGCGTTGATGGTCGTCGTCGGGCTTCCGATGGAATCCGAAGAGCCGACCATACGGAACTCGAACTTGTTTCCGGTAAAGGCAAACGGAGAGGTACGGTTTCTGTCCGTGGCATCCATCGGCAGATCAGGCACGGTGGAAACGCCGGTATGTAACGTGGAACCCTCCAGGCAGGAACGGGCTTCGCCGGTTTCCACAAGCTGTCTTACCACATCCTCCAGCTGTGTGCCCAGAAATACGGAAACGATTGCCGGCGGCGCTTCGCTTGCACCGAGACGAAGATCGTTACCGACGTTGGAGGCGCTTCTGCGCAACAGGTCGGCATGTGTATCCACAGCCTTGATAACGCAGGCAAGCACCAATAAAAACTGAATATTTTCATTGGGCGTCTCACCGGGATCGAGCAGATTCATGCCGGTATCCGTCGTAATCGACCAGTTGTCGTGCTTGCCGGAGCCGTTAACGCCTGCAAACGGCTTTTCATGCAGCAGGCAGCGCATGTTATGACGCTCTGCCACCTTTTTCATCGTCTCCATGACAAGCTGGTTGTGATCCATTGCAATGTTCGCAGTTTCATAGACCGGGGCAAGCTCGTGCTGCGCGGGCGCAACCTCATTGTGCTGCGTCTTTGCTGTCACGCCGAGCTTCCACAGCTCCACGTTTAAATCCTTCATAAACGCACCGACCCGCTCGCGGATCACGCCGAAATAATGATCCTCCAGCTCCTGCCCTTTCGGTGCGGACGCACCGAACAGCGTTCTGCCGGAAAAAATCAGGTCTTTTCTCTGTAAATATTTTGCCCGATCAATCAGGAAATACTCCTGCTCCGCGCCGACAGACGGAGTAACTTTTGTCGCCGTCGTGTTTTTGTTGAACAGACGAACGATTCGCATCGCCTGCTCGGAAATTGCTTCCATCGAACGAAGCAGCGGAGTCTTTTTATCCAGTGCCTCCCCTGTAAAGGAGCAGAACGCCGTCGGGATACACAGAATCACACCCGTCGCATCTTCTTTTAAAAACGCAGGGGAAGTGATATCCCATACCGTATAGCCTCTCGCTTCAAATGTGGAACGCAGACCGCCGGAGGGAAATGACGAAGCGTCTGCCTCGCCCTTAATCAGCTCCTTGCCGGAAAACTCCATCAGCATCTTTCCGTTCTCATCCGGATGTGTCACGAAGGAATCATGCTTCTCCGCCGTGATACCGGTCAGCGGCTGGAACCAGTGGGTGTAATGGGTCGCGCCATGCTCCACTGCCCAGTCCTTCATCGTCTTTGCCACAACGTCCGCTGTCGCGTTGTCCAGCTCACCGCCATGCTCCATGACGCGTTTGACTTCTGCGAACGCTTTTTTAGGAAGACGCTCCTGCATCTTTCCAAGGGTGAATACATTTTCTCCAAACAGCTTTTCCACATTCAGCACTTCACTCATTCGTCCGTCTCCTTTTCGACAATTGTACGAAGTAAATCTCCCGTTTCTGCGGCCTCCGAAAGCGTCAGCCACAGCTCCTGCTTCGGATGAGGCGCACTCTCCATTTTTTCCCCCTGATCGTCCTGGATCTGCAGCACCTGACATGCCACATTTCTTCCGTCCGGTTTCATGATCTCGATCACATCGCCCACGCAGAATTTATTGCGCTGTTCGATTCTTGCACGGCCCTTATGATCCGTCTCGTAAACAGTGCCCAGATAAACTGCATCGCTTTGATAGGTATTAGAATCATAAATCTGAGATTCTTCATTCGGCTTTCCGTAATAAAAGCCCGTCGTAAACTGTCGATAGGTACAACGTGAAATTTCGCGGTGGTACCAGTCCATATTGGCGCGGTATTTTTCTTCGGATTCCAGACAGTCATCAATCGCTTTCCGATATGTCCGCGCCACCGTCGCCACATACAGCGCTGTCTTCATCCGTCCTTCTATTTTAAAGCTGTCAATTCCCGCATCCAGCAGATCCGGAATATGCTCGAGCATACACAGATCCTTGGAATTGAAAATAAACGTTCCTCTTTCGTTTTCATAAACCGGCAGATATTCGCCTGGTCTGGATTCTTCCATCACCGCATATTTCCAGCGGCACGGATGGGTACATGCACCGCGGTTGGCGTCCCGTCCGGTAAAATAATTGCTCAGAAGGCAGCGGCCGGAATAGGAAATACACATCGCGCCGTGCACGAAGCTCTCAATTTCCATATCAGACGGAATATGGCTGCGGATTTTTTTCAGCTCTGCCAGGGAAAGCTCCCGTGCGGAAACCACACGCTTTGCGCCCAGATTCCACCAGAACAGCCACGTCTCGTAGTTCGTGCTGTTTGCCTGCGTGGAAATGTGCAGCTCGATCTCCGGGCACACTCGCTTCGCAATCATGAACAGTCCGGGATCGGAAATAATCAGCGCATCCGGCGGAACCGGTCTGCCGTCTTTTGTTTTTAAGTGCTTCAGCTCCATAAAATAATCCGAAGCCGCTTCCAGATCTCCGTTATGTGCTAAAATATTCGCTGTCACATAGACCTTAACGCCCCGATCATGCGCATAGGCGATCCCCTCCGCCATATCCTCCGGGGAAAAATTCTTCGCCTTTGCCCGCAGTCCAAACGCCTCTCCGCCGATATAAACTGCATCCGCTCCAAAATTGACCGCAGTCTTTAACACCTCAAGACTGCCGGCCGGAATCAGCAATTCCGGTTTTTTCATCTGATTTGCTCTCCTCATTCTCCATTTCACGGCTGCGCGTTCTGCTCTTTTTCGGGCAGCTTCACGCTCAGCGTCGCTCCGTCTCCCACCGGAAGCACGACCGTTTCCAGCTCGTCATGGTGGGTCAGGGTGTATAAATATTCCCGCATCCTCGCATGAATCGTCCGATCGCGTCTGCACACCGCATAGCGGGATTCGATGATATTGCCTTCCTGCAGCACGTTATCCGAAACCAGCAGACCGCCCGGCGCAAGCAGGCGCAGGACGTCCGGCAAAAAGTGCATATACTGTCCTTTCGCCGCATCCATGAAAATAAAATCAAACGACTGCGACAGCTCTGCCAGAATCTCTGCTGCATCGCCCTCCAGCAGCGTGATCTTGTCCTCCCGACCGGCTGTTTTGAAGTTCTGTTTTGCGATCGGAATCCGTTTTTCATATTTTTCAATCGTCGTAATATGGCAATTCTCCGGCATGTATTCGCTCATAAAAAGAGCGGAATAACCAACGGCCGTCCCTACCTCAAGGATAGAAGACGGCCGTCTGAGAGTCAATAGAAAACGCAGCAGACTTCCCATCTCCATCCGGATAATCGGCACGTTATCCTGCAGCGCACTGCTGCGAATCTCGTCCAGCCATGCAGGCTCTCCGGGGTCCAGAGAATTGATAAACGTTCGCATTCTCTCTTCTACAATCATTTATCGTCTCCGCCTGCGCCCATCACATCCATCATTTCATCCGGCGTCATCGCAGTGGAAAGCACATAATCGCCCGCCACAAAGCCGTCCTCTGAATAGTTGGATAAGCGCTCCTGAATATAAAACAGTCTCTCTTCCCGGACCAGGCCCTTTTCGTAGAGTTGCTTCGCAATCCCTTTAAAATCCATTCCGTCCGTAATTGTTACGTTTATTTCGGTTCCGGGTTCCTCCGAAATTGCAGGCTCCCCGTAAATCCGCACACCGTACTGATACGCGGAAACTGCGAAATAGTAGATCAGCATCACAGCGACAATGATCAGAACCGCATTAAAAATCGTTCCGACCGCGCCGCCTGCAATATTTTTTGCCACAGAGTTTTTTTTCGACTGATGCTTTGCTTTTTTCTTATTACTCAAAGTTCACTGCCTCCACGATTTTTCCGTTGATCTCCTGAATCATCCTGCAAAAATCCAGCTCTGCGTTCAGGAATTCGTCCACCAGCGGATTTTTGCGGAACTCCTCCAGACGCCTCGAAAATTCATCCGTCCTGTCAAAAAGCTCATCCGCCTGAGCCGAATTCTGCAGTTCAAAATTTTCCTGCCGGAACCGATCGATCTGGGCTTTTAATTCCGGTTGCTCCTTCATGATTTGTTTCTGTCTGTCATATTCCCTGTATTCTTCAGAAGCGATTACCGCGGCAATCAGTTCCTCCAAAGCTGTCTCAACTCTGCTCATGTTTCCCCTTACTTTACACTTCCATAATGATCGGTAAAATCATCGGGCGTCTCTTCGTCTTTTTCCAGATAAAGTCGCCTAAATTGTCCTTGATCGCGGTCTTGATTCTGCCCCAGTCGGTGCAGCCTCTGCTCACGCAGCCTTCCATAACGTTTTCCATCAGGTCCCGTGCCTCGTCCATCAGTGCATCGGATTCTTTGACGTAAACGAAGCCTCTGGATACGAGATCCGGGCCGCTTGCGATCTGTCCGCTGATGCTGTCCAATGCAACAACAACAATCATGATACCATCCTCTGCCAGATGCTGTCTGTCCCGCAGTACAACGTTTCCGACATCGCCGATACCAAGCCCATCTACCAAAATTGCGCCAGCCGCAACCTGTCCGGTCACGCCAGCCTTTTCCTCATTTAATTCCAGGACATTGCCGGAGCGCAGGATGAAAATATTTTCCTTCTGGATTCCGAGCTCCTGCGCGATGCCCGCCTGGGCCTTCAGGTGCTTGTATTCGCCGTGCACCGGAATCGCGTATTTGGGATGAACCAGCGTATAAATCAGCTTGATCTCTTCCTGACATGCATGTCCGGAAACATGGACATCCTGGAAAATAACCTCTGCACCCTTCATCTCCAGCTCGTTGATAACTCTCGTTACGGCTTTTTCGTTACCGGGAATCGGATTCGAGGAGAAAATAATCGTATCGTTGGGTCCGATGGAAACCTTTCTGTGAACGCTCGATGCCATACGGCTCAACGCCGCCATGTTCTCGCCCTGGCTTCCTGTTGTAATAATAACGGTTCTGTCGTCCGGATAATCCTTCAGGCGGTCAATATCCACCAGCGTATTCTCCGGGATGTTGATGCAGCCAAGGTTCATGGCTGTATCAATGATATTTACCATGCTGCGGCCTTCAACCACAACTTTCCGTCCATATTTATGCGCAGTATTGATAATCTGCTGTACCCGGTCCACATTGGATGCAAACGTCGCAATGATCAGCCGGGAGCCCTGATGCTCATGGAAAATCGTATCAAAGGTATGTCCTACCGTCCGCTCAGACTGTGTAAAGCCTTTCCGTTCCGCGTTGGTGGAATCACACATCAGCGCCAGCACGCCTTTTTTGCCAAGCTCCGCGAACCGCTGCAAATCGATTGCTTCACCAAATACCGGAGTATAGTCCACCTTAAAGTCACCGGTATGGACAACTGTTCCCGCAGGAGAATGGATCGCCAGTGCAGCCGCGTCTACGATGCTATGGTTCGTCTTGATAAATTCGATCCTAAACTGTCCCAGATTTACGGACTGTCCGAATTTGATCACCTTACGCTTCGTGTGGCCCAGCAGATTGTGCTCGCGCAGCTTGTTTTCGATCAGTCCCATCGTCAGTCTGGTCGCATAGATCGGAATATTCAACTCCCGCAGCACATACGGAAGCGCTCCGATATGATCCTCATGACCGTGCGTAATCACAAAGCCCTTTACCCGATCCGCATTTTCCTTTAAATAAGTCACGTCCGGAATCACCAGATCGATTCCCAGCATATCGTCATCAGGGAAAGAAAGGCCGCAGTCAACTACAACAATACTGTCTTCGTATTCAAAGGCAGTAATGTTCATTCCGATCTGCTCCAGTCCGCCCAATGGTATAATCTTCAGGCTGGGGCCGTCAATATTCACTTTTTTTGTTCTTTTCAAGCAAAATTACCTCCATTTTTATTTTTATAGCAGGGATAAATCACGTTATGCTGCACGAAAAGAGTGCTCGCATTTATTCCTTTTCAAGCTCAATATCCTCGAGCATATCTGTAAAAATCGCAGCCACTGCATCCATCTCTTTATCGTCGTCTACGATGCTGTAAATGGCTTCTTCGTCCTCCGGCGCAGAAACGTCCTTTAAAATCAGTGCTTCCGCATCGTCGTCTTCACTGTCTGTTACCAGAATATAATCAACTCCGCCGAGTCTGGTCTGTTCCAGCACAAAAAATTCAACGGCTTCCCCGTCCTCCGGGCAAAATGTAATCTTTTCCAAAGCTTAATTCTCCTGTCCGTTCTCTGTCTGCATCCGCTGTCTGTCCAGATATTCCTGTAAAATCAGCACAGCTGCAATCATATCCACATATTCCTTCCGGTTTTCCCGGCGCACGCCAACTTCCATCATCGTGCGGTCCGCTGCAACCGTCGTCAGTCTCTCATCCATAAATGCCACCGGAAGTCCGGTTCTGCGTGCCAGCTTATCCGCAAATTCCTTCGTCTTCTCCACGCGCTCTCCCTCTGTGGCGTTCATATTTTTCGGAAGACCGAGCACAATCTGCCCGACCTCGTATTCTCCGATCAGTTCTTCAATTCGCTGCAGCGTATGGCGCAGCTTATTCTCTTCTTTTCTTCTGATGATTTCGATTCCCTGGGCAGTCACAAAAAGCGGGTCGCTGATGGCAACTCCCACTGTCTTGGAACCGAAATCAAGCCCCATCACTCGCATCCCGCTTCTCCTTGTTGTTCCTCTGGTCGCTCAGCGCTTCCAGTGATTCTTCTCGATGTACTCCTTGAGCATTTCCTCTACCAGCTCGTCGCGCTCCACCCGTCCGATCAGACCGCGTGCGTTGCGATAGCTGGTAATATAGGTCGGATCTCCGGACATAATATAGCCGACAATCTGACTCACCGGATCATAGCCTTTTTCAGAAAGTGCTTCATACACTTCAGAAAGGATCATTTTTACGCCATTTTCCGGCTCTACTTCTACTTTAAAATACTGTGTATTTTCCAAATCCTGCATATTGTCACGTCCTTTGTTCAAAGCTCTATAACCTATCTTACCCTACTTCTCTTAAAAATTCAATGCAATTTCCAAAACCTCGTCCGACAGGAAAGAAACCGCTCGTCCGTGCACCAGCCGGTTCGAATAATCCATGCATTCTGCACTGTCCGCCGCAAACGCAGCCTTTACATAGGTATCCGTATGACCGAGCCAGTATACCTTTCCGCCGATCTCCTTCTGCTCTTCGATCAGGACTTCCACTTCCTGTCCCAGATAATGCGCACGGAATTCTCTGGACTGTTCCTTTTCCAGCGCCAGCAGCTGTCCGCTGCGTTCCGTCTTCTGAGCGTCCGTCAGCTGTCCGGGCAGTTTGTCTGCAACCGTACCTTTTCTGCGGGAATATTTGAAAATATGCATTTCAAAGAAATGAACCTTTTCCAGAAATGTCTTCGTCACCGCAAATTCCTCCGCAGTTTCTCCAGGGAAACCGACGATTACATCCGTCGTAATCGCAGGATGTTCAAAATACTTGCGGAGAATCTGCACTTTTTCATAGTATTCCTCCGCCGTATAATGTCTATTCATCCGCTTGAGCGTTTCATTGCAGCCACTCTGCAGAGACAGGTGAAAATGCGGACAAAGCTGCGGAATCGCCGCCAGCCGTCCGGCAAACTCTTCTGTGATGATACGGGGCTCCAGCGAACCCAGACGGATTCTGCGAATGCCGTCCACCTTTGCGATTTCCTCCAGCAAAGAAACCAGATAGGCGCGTTCAAACGCCGTTCCCCGCAAATCTTTTCCGTTTTTCAGGTAATCTCCGTCCGTCTCTCCAATAAAATCCATGCCGTAGGAGCTCAAATGAATACCGGTGATGACTACCTCCTGAAAGCCTTTTTCCGCCAGCCCTCTTACCTCAGCCAACACATCCTCCTGCTTTCTGCTCCGGACGCGTCCACGCACAAATGGAATGATACAATACGAGCAGAACTGGTTGCAGCCGTCCTGAATCTTGATATACGCGCGCGTGTGCTCCGTGCTCTGCTCCATGCGCATTTCCTCATACTCCCGCACAGCGCCGATGTCTGTCACGGCGCTGGCGTCTGCAGTATGCTCCTCCAGATACGCCTCAAGAATCTCCACGATATCCTTTTTATGCTGGTTTCCCACCGCCAGATCAATGCAGTCGTCCATTCTGTTTTCCTCGCCCGCCTGTACAAAGCACCCGACCGCAACGACAACCGCGTCCGGATTTTTGTGCTTTGCCCGGTGCAGCATCTGACGGCTCTTCCGGTCTGCAATGTTGGTTACGGTACAGGTATTTACAATATAAATGTCCGCATCGGAATCAAAAGGCACAATTTTATATCCCCGATCTTGTAACTTTTGTTGCATAACCTCCAGCTCATACGCATTCACTTTGCAACCTAAATTATGTAATGCAACACTTTTCATATTATTCTCCACCATTTTTGTTACGTTTGATAATTGACTTTTGTGACGATAGTTTGCTAATATAAGATCAGAAAGTGTGAACCCAAAGGAGGTAGTTATCATGAAAACAGTTCAGATTTCCTTAAACTCTATCGATAAGGTAAAATCTTTTGTAAACGACATTACCAAATTCGATTACGATTTCGACTTGGTATCCGGCAGATACGTTATCGATGCTAAATCTATCATGGGTATCTTCAGCCTGGATCTTTCCAAGCCGATCGACTTAAACATCCATGCAGAAGACACCAATGTTGATGCTGTACTGGAAGTTCTTAAGCCCTACATGATCTAATTCAAAACGGATCAGAAAGCTCTCCGAGAGATCGGGGGGCTTTTTTAGTTGTTTTCATACTGAAAACAACTAAAAAAGCCTGAATGCGCAGTGCGGCAATTCGGAATTTGTCACTTACGCGACTTGCCGCACGCGCCCCAAAGGTGCCTTACTGCGCCTCGACCACAATCAGTTCTTCCGTATCCAATGCACGCTGCATCATTTCATCGATGCAGTCCTTTAAGTTCTCTTCATGGCGCTTGATCACTGCGAGATTCGGTTTGGTAACAGGATGCTTTGCGACGAAAATCGTACAGCAATCCTCGAAGGGCAGGATTGACGTCTCATAGGTACCGATCTTTTCGGAAATCTCCACGATCTCCTGCTTGTCCAGCCCGATACAAGGACGGAATACCGGCAGGGTGCAGACTTCATTCGTTACCGCGAGGGACTGGATCGTCTGGCTCGCAACCTGTCCGATGCTCTCACCGGTGATCAGTCCGAGGCATTCCGTCTTTTTCGCAATGTCTTCTGCGATTTTCATCATGTAACGGCGCATAATGATCGTCAGCTCATCGTGCGGGCACTTTTCATAAATCGCCAGCTGAATCTCCGTAAAATTGATGACATGCAGATAGATCGGTCCGCTGTAACGTGCTACCAGCTTTGCAAGATCTACAACCTTCTGCTTTGCGCGCTCGCTGGTGTACGGAGGCGCATGGAAATAAACCGCGTCAATCTTGACGCCTCTCTTTGCAACCATAAATCCGGCAACCGGAGAATCGATACCGCCGGATAACAGCAGCATCGCCTTACCGTTGGTGCCGACCGGCATACCGCCGGGGCCGGGAATTTCGATCGAATAAATATAAATATGCTCGCGTACCTCGATATAAAGCATCACGTCAGGATTGTGGACGTCCACGCGGATCTCGGGGAACGCCTGCAGGATCTTTTCACCGACAGATGCATTGATCTCCATCGACTCCACAGGATAGTTTTTGCGGGCACGGCGCGCATTGACCTTGAAGGTGATGTTTTTGTCCGAATAGTGCTCGTCCATATAGGAAACCGCACTCTCGCACAGCTTGTCGAAGCCTTCGTCTTCGAGCTGAACCATCGGACAGATCGCGCTGACGCCGCAGACAGTCTTCAAGTTGTCGATGGTTTCTTCATAGTCATAATCATCTGATAATACATCAATATAGATACGTCCTCTCGTTCGGCGTACCCGGAATTCTCCTTCGCAGCGCTTTAATGCATACTTGATCTGGCGAACCAGCGCTTCCTCAAACAGATCCCTGTTTTTGCCCTTTACGCCGATTTCTGCATATTTAATCAGAAAAGCTTTATACATGCTCATTTCCTTTCTTTATCCGCAGCATTTGCCTGCCGTCTGTCCTCCGACCGCAGGCAGGCTGCAGCATATTGCTCTCCCGCTTTCCCGGTGGTCTGCGCCTCAAAAGCGGAGGTATCCTTTTATCTTCTGGTAAACCGGCGCAGCATCGGAACCAGCTCGTGCAGCACCTGTACCGTATAATCAATTTCTTCTTCTGTCGTAAAGACGGAAAGGCTGAAACGGATCGTCGAATTTAACAGCTCCTTCGGCAGACCGATCGCTCGAAGCGTCGCGCTCCCTGTCGTATCCGGATGGTTCGATGCGCACGCGCTTCCTGCGGACACATAGATTTCCCGTTCCTCCAGCGCATGCAAAAGCACCTCGCTGCGCACCCCTGCAAACGACACGCTCAGCACATGCGGTGCGCTGTCCCGTCCGCAAAGTCCGTTGATCCGCACATTTTCCATCGTGGAAATGCCGTCGGCAAGCCGTTGTTTCAGCGCATACATCCGATCCAGATCGGTATCCAGGTTCTGATACATCTCCTCTGTCGCTTTTCCCATGCCTGCGATTGCCGGAACGTTTTCTGTGCCGGAGCGCAGTCCCCGCTCCTGTCCGCCGCCGAACACGATGGGACGGATTTTCACGCGATCTCCGACATACAAAAATCCGATTCCCTTCGGTCCGTGGATTTTGTGTCCCGAAACAGACAGCATGTCGATTTTCATCCGTTTCGGCAGAATTTTTGCCTTGCCATAGCCCTGCACCGCGTCCACGTGGAACAGCGTGTTCGGATTGACGCGTTTGATCAGCTCGCCCGCCTCTGCGATCGGCTCAAGGGCTCCGATCTCATTATTCGTGTGCATGATCGAAACCAGAATCGTATCCGGACGGATCGCCGCTTCCAGATCGGACAAACGGATTTTTCCGTTTTCATCGACCGGCAGATACGTCACCTCAAAGCCCTGCTGCTCCAGATACTGCATCGTATTGAGGATCGCCGGATGCTCGATCGATGTCGTAATCAGATGCTTGCCCTGCCGTGCATTTGCATACGCTGCACCGCGCAGCGCCAGATTATCCGACTCCGTCCCTCCGGAGGTAAAGAAGATCTCCTTGGGCGTAACCTTTAATGTCTTTGCAATCACTTCCCGCGCATGGCGGACATATTCCTCCGCCTGCACCCCTTTATGATGCAAACTGGACGGATTTCCGTAGTCCGTACATAAAATCCCGGCCATCAGCGCTGCCGCGCTGTCCAGACACCGCGTTGTAGCCGAGTTGTCCAGATAACATTCCATAACCTTTCACCTGCTTTTTCCAAAATCTCGAAAAAATCCGTTTGACCCCGGTCGCCACAGGGGCAAACCGTTTCCTGCTTTATGATATGCCGGAGTCTTCCAACTGGTACATCAGCCACGCCATCACGGTCAGCCCCGCTGTCTCCGTCCGCAAAATCCGTTTGCCCAGTGTTACCGGCATAAATCCGGACTGCATCGCAAGCTCTACCTCTGCCTCTTCAAAGCCGCCCTCCGGACCGATAAACACACCGATTTCCTGCCCGGGCGCTGCGCTTTCGATCAGCTTCCTCGTCCGCATCATCCCTTCGGAAAGCTCGTAGGGAATCAGTTTTAAATCCATCTGCTTCGTCTGTTCCAGCGCTTCCTTTAAAGTGCAGACTGCCCCAACCTCCGGCACAATCCGGCGCTTGCTCTGCTTCGCTGCTGCTTCTGCAATCGACTGCCAGCGCGCCTGCCGCGCTTTCGCCTTTTTTTCATCCAGATGAACGACACTGCGCTTCAACGCCACCGGCACAATCCGGTATGCGCCGAGCTCCACCAGCTTCTGCACGATAAATTCCATCTTGTCCGCCTTGGGCAGCCCCTGAAAAAAAGTCACCCGCGCCGGCAGTTCCAGCCCGTCTTCTTTGATAAACCGCAGCGTACAGATAATTTCCTCCTCCAGAAGCTCTTCGATCCCGCAGCGGTATTCCTTGCCGTCTATACCGTTGGATACTGCAATTTCTTCGCCCGGCTTCATCCGAAGCACATTTTTAATATGGTTGACATCGCTTCCCGTTATCACAATCCGATTGCCCTGGATCTGGGAAGGCTCCACAAAAAACTGATACATTTGATTCCTGACGCCCCTTTTGGTTTCTTTTCGTCTGTACGACGCGCTTCAACCTGTGTTGCATTTAAACAATAGAATGTACGCTCTGCGAACATTCTATTGTCATGAACAATAGAATACACGCTCTGCGAGCATCTATTGTCATGAATCAGCGCGCTGCATTTCATTTCATCCTGCGCACTGCGTTTCCTTCTTCCGTGCGGTCACGCTGACCCATTCGCCCTGATATGTTACCTCGAGCAGTTCCAGGCCTGCTGCCTTTACCGCCTCCGTTACGACCGTTTCCTTATCATCGATGATACCGGATGTGATGTAAATGCCGCCTTCTTTCAGCTGATTTACAATCACGGGGGTCAGCGGAACCAGAACGTCCGCTAAAATATTTGCAACGACGATATCGTATTTTTCATAGCCCACCTGATCCTGGACTGCCTTGTCATTGATGATATTTCCGATCATCATTTCAAACTGCTCCGGTGCAATGCCGTTGTTTGCCATATTGTCCGCAACCGCATCCACCGCGCAGGGATCGAGGTCTGTTCCGACCGCATGCTTTGCGCCATACATCAGAGATAGAATTGCCAGAATACCGCTGCCGGTTCCCACATCCAAAAGCTCTGTCTCCGGTGTGATAAATTTTTTCAGCTGACGGATGCACAGCTGCGTTGTCTCATGCATACCGGTTCCGAACGCCGTGCCCGGATCAATGTGCAGGATCATCTTGCCCTGATCCTCCGGTTTGACTTCCTCCCAGGACGGAATTACCAGAAGATCGTCGATGTAAAACTGATGGAAATACTGCTTCCAATTGTTGATCCAGTCGATATCCTCGGTTTCATCTACCGCAATGCTGCCTTCCCCGATCTCACAGAACATGCGCAGACCATCCAGCTCTTCCTTCACCTTTTCACAGATCTGCGCTTCGGTCACAGGTTCGCCGTTTAATTCCAGACTGCCGTCCTCTTTTTCTTCCACAAAAAAGCTCAGATATGCGATGCCGTCGTCCGCAGGACCGTCCGGCAGAATGTCTACAAACATCTGCTCCTTTTCCAGCGCGGTCAACGGAACCTTGTCCTCGATCTGCGCACCCTCCAGCCCGATATCGTACAGGGTGCTGATAATAATATCTTCTGCATCTGTCACGGTTTTTATTTTAAATTTTTTCCACTTCATCTGAAACACCTCCCGAAAACACACTAACTCAGTTTTTTACTATAACACAAAAACAGGCGCTTGTGCATCCGCAAAATGCACAAAACGCCTGCCACTTCCTGAATTACATGTTACAGTCCACTCGCGTTATTTGTCTTTATTGAAAAATCCGCGCTTTTTCTTTTCTTTATGCGGAGCTTCGCCGCTGTTGACGCGTTCTGCCGCATGTAAGCTGTCTTCTGTCGCTTCGTCGAACTTGCGCAGCAGCTCTTTTGCTTCTGCAGAAAGATGTTCGGGAGTCTGTACAACCAGAGTTACATAATGATCGCCGCGCAGATCCTTGTTGCGCAGAGACGGTACGCCTTTGCCTTTTAAACGAACTCTCGTATCAGTCTGGGTGCCTGCCTTGACGTCATAAATCACCTTACCATCCACGGTATCGATGACAACTTCGCCGCCCAGCGCCGCCACTGCAAAGGAAACCGGAACAGTGGAGTAGATGTTGGTATCCTGACGCTGGAAAATCGGATGCTGTCCAACGATAACTTCTACCAGGACATCACCTCTTGGACCGCCATTGATACCGGGCTCGCCCTGTCCTGCCAGTCTCTTGCACTGCCCGTTGTCGATACCTGCCGGAATCGTGACTGCAAACCGTTTCTTCATCGGAACAAAACCGCTTCCGTGACAATCGGTACACTTTTCTTTGATAATCTTACCGGTACCGCCGCAGTCCGGGCACGCCTGAACGTTACGGACTGTTCCAAAGAAAGACTGCTGCGTAAATACAACCTGACCCTTGCCGCCGCACTTCGGACAGGTTTCCGGGCTGGTTCCCGGCTTCGCGCCTGTGCCGTGACAGGTCTTACACTCTTCCTTCACCGTCAGCTCGATTTCTTTTTCCGTACCGAATACGGCCTCTTCAAAGGTGATTCTGACGCTGGTGCGCAGGTTTGCTCCCTTCATGGGGCCGCTTCTTGCGCCGGCAGAACCTCTGCGTCCGCCAAAGAGATCTCCGAAAATATCCCCGAAAATGTCTCCAAAATCTGCGCCGTTAAAATCAAAACCGCCGAAGCCGCCAGCTCCGCCGGCGCCACCGTCAAATGCCGCATGTCCGAACTGATCGTACTGACGTCTCTTTTCAGGATCACTCAAAACAGCATATGCTTCGGATGCTTCCTTAAACTTCTTTTCTGCTTCTTTATCTCCAGGGTTCATATCCGGATGATATTTCTTGGCAAGAGCACGATATGCCTTTTTGAGAGCGGCGTCATCGGCATTTTTGTCAACACCGAGGACTTCGTAATAATCTCTTTTCTGTTCCGCCATAATTCAAACTCCTCTATTAAAGCTTATCTTCATATAACGCATATCTGCAGCATATGCAAAAATACTGCAAAGCATCCGTCCTGCATAGGTTGCAGATATGCGTTTACACACGGATAGGGGCCTGAAAGAATCCGGCCCCCATTGTACATTCTTCCGGTCCGACACAGCGTCATCTGACACTGTGCCGATTTACCGGGTATTATTTTATACTTCTCTGAAGTCTCCGTCAATAACATCATCATCCGGATTGCTGCCTGCACCTGCATTGCTGCCTGCACCTGCTGCATTACCCATATCAGGACCTGCCTGACCAGCTGCGCCCTGCGCCTGCTCATAAACCTTTGCAAATACTGCCTGAGCGGACTGCATCAGTTTCTCCTGAGCTGCCTTGATGTCAGCTACCTGGCTGTCTGTCAGCTCCTGATCCTTGGTGGACTCCAGCAGGGATTTCAGTGCATTCAGATCTGCTTCAACGCCTGCCTTTGCGCTTGCGTCTACTTTATCGCCAACCTCATTCAGAGCCTTCTCGGTCTGGAATACGAAGGAGTCTGCGCTGTTTCTGGTGTCGATTGCGTCTTTCTTCTTCTTATCCTGTGCTTCGAACTCAGCAGCTTCCTTCACTGCCTTGTTGATATCGTCTTCGGACATGTTGGAACCAGCAGTGATGGTGATGTGCTGTTCCTTGCCTGTGCCCAGATCCTTAGCGGATACATTTACGATACCGTTTGCATCAATATCGAAGGTAACCTCGATCTGCGGTACGCCACGCATTGCAGGCGGGATACCATCCAGACGGAACTGTCCAAGGGACTTGTTGTCCTTTGCGAACTGTCTCTCACCCTGCAGAACGTTGATATCAACGGCTGTTTGGTTATCAGCTGCAGTAGAGAAGATCTGGCTCTTCTTAGTAGGAATGGTTGTATTTCTCTCAATCAGTCTGGTTGCGATACCACCCATTGTCTCAATGGACAGAGACAGAGGAGTTACATCCAGCAGCAGGATATCACCTGCGCCTGCATCGCCTGCCAGCTTACCGCCCTGGATGGAAGCACCCAGTGCAACGCACTCGTCAGGGTTTAAGGACTTGCTGGGTTCATGACCGGTCAGCTGTTTTACCTTATCCTGTACAGCCGGGATACGGGTAGAACCACCGACCAACAGTACCTTGCCAAGCTCGGAAGCGGTAATGCCTGCATCCTTTAATGCGTTCTGAACCGGAATTGCAGTACGCTCTACCAGATCGCTTGTCAGTTCATCAAATTTTGCTCTGGACAGATCCATATCAAAGTGCAGAGGTCCGTTTGCATTCATGCTGATGAAAGGCAGGTTGATGTTGGTTGTTGTCGCACTGGACAGCTCCTTCTTCGCCTTTTCAGCTGCTTCTTTCAGTCTCTGCATTGCCATCTTGTCTTTAGACAGGTCTACGCCCTGCTGAGCCTTAAATTCGGAAACCATCCAATCAATGATCTTGTTATCGAAATCATCGCCGCCCAGATGAGTATCACCATTGGTTGCCAGAACTTCGATAACGCCGTCGCCGATTTCGATGATGGAAACATCGAATGTACCGCCGCCTAAGTCGTATACCATGATCTTCTGTTCTTTTTCGTTGTCAAGTCCGTATGCCAGAGCTGCTGCGGTAGGCTCGTTGATGATACGCTTTACATCGAGGCCTGCGATCTTGCCGGCATCCTTTGTTGCCTGACGCTGAGCATCGTTGAAGTATGCAGGAACCGTGATAACTGCTTCGGATACCTTCTCGCCCAGATAGTTCTCTGCGTCAGCTTTCAGCTTCTGCAGGATCATAGCGGAAATTTCCTGAGGGGAATATTTCTTTCCGTCGATGTCTACCTTGTAGTCCGTACCCATATGTCTCTTAATAGAAGCGATGGTGCGGTCTGCATTGGTAACTGCCTGACGTTTTGCAGGCTCGCCGACCAGTCTCTCACCGGTCTTTGTGAATGCAACTACGGAAGGTGTTGTTCTTGCTCCTTCTGCATTTGCGATAACGGTAGGCTTGCCGCCTTCCATAACTGCTACGCAGCTGTTTGTTGTACCAAGGTCGATACCAATAATCTTACTCATAACTTTTCTCCTTCTGCCTTATCGGCTATCTCAAGCAATGTCTTATGTTCTGTTCAAATCTATGAAAAGCTGCCTGCAGGCTTTTACTCCTGCACAACAGCGACCATGCTGTGACGTACCACTGTGTCCCTGTACATGTAGCCCTTTAAAAGCTCCTGTGCTACAGTCCCGGGTTCCAGCTCATCGTTTTCCACCTGCATCACTGCGTTGTGGAAGTTGGGATCGAACTCTTTGCCGACCGCTTCGATCGGTTTTACACCAAGGTTTTCAAGCTCTGTTACCAGCTGCCTGTAAACCTTGTTCATACCGTCTACAAAAGGAGCATCCTTTTCGTCTTCCGGTACGGTTGCAAGTCCTCTTTCAAAATTATCTACAACAGGAAGGATCTTTTCGATCACGCTCTTTGCGCCTGTCTCGAACATCGCAGACTTTTCCTTTTCGGAGCGCTTGCGGAAGTTCTCGAACTCAGCCATCTGCCGCATTACCTTATCCTGCAGCTCGTTGATCTGTGCCTTTACGGCATCTTCCTTTTTCTCTTTTTTTCTTCCGGAAAAGAAGCCTTTTTTATCTTTTTCCTCAGAAGCTTCCCCATCTTCCGGGGTTTCTGTATTTTCTGCGGAAGCCTCCGCAGTTTCTTCACATTCTTCCGTATTCCGTTTTTCCTGCGTTTCGGTTTCCGATGTGCCCTGCTTTACTTCCTCTTCCATTCTCTCTTCTGCCACGCCTGTCACCCTTTCTACTTCTTATATAAAGTATCCAACTCGTTCATCAGTGTTTTTAAGGTACCGATGACCTTGTCATAATCCATTCGTTTGGGACCGATGATTCCGATCGTACCTCTCATGCCCTCTCCCAGCTCATAGGTTGCAGTTACAACGCTGCAATCCTTCATGGATTGAACCGGTGTCTCATTGCCGATATAAACCTGAATACCGGTGTTATTCTCTTCGGAAAGGGAATCCTGAACCAGCTCTCCCAGCGCTTTCTTTTCTTCAAATACATTGATCAGCTCGCTGGTCTTTTCCCGATTGTCCGTCAGCTCCGGATATTTCAGGATGTTATTGGTTCCGCTGGTATAGATCTTTAAATCCTCATCCGACCGGATCGCTTCGGCAACTGCATCAATCACACCATTTACAATGCCGCTGTGAACGCCTGCCTGCTGCTTCATCTCCGAAATCATCGCAAGATTGATTTCATCAATCGACAGCCCGTTTAAATGGGTGTTCAACAGGATGTTCAGTTTCAGGAGTGTCGCATCATCCAGATCCTCTTCGACCTGAAGCATCGTGTTCTTGATCACATTGCCTTCTACTACAACAACTGCCAGAAGCTGATGCTCATCTACTTTTGAAAGCTGGATGAATTTCAGCTTATTGCGCTGATACTGGGGTGTGGTGATCATCGCCGCATAGTTGGTGTTGGTCGCCAGCACTCTCGCCACTCTCTTTAAGAGAGTGTCCATCTTTTCATCCTTTTCCAGAAGCAGACCTTTTAACTCTTCCACTTCACGTTCCCGCTCACCCAGCATGGTGTCTACATAAAAGCGGTAACCCTTATCAGAAGGAATCCGTCCTGCAGAAGTATGCGGCTGTAAAATGTAGCCCATCTCTTCCAGATCGGACATCTCATTGCGGATGGTCGCGGAACTTAAATTCAAATCGGTATACTTGGAAATTGTCCTGCTGCCCACCGGCTCTCCTGTCTCCAGATAGTTCCGAATAACTGCCTGCAGAATTTTCTTTTTCCTTTCATCGAGTTCCACGTTCTCACCTGCTTTCTGATTTGTTAGCACTCAACCAATTGGAGTGCTAACACCTTCTGATGATTACATTACCACTCCCCTACTCTATTGTCAACAGATTTTCCCAAAATACTTGTGAAGATAGTGTGAAAAATAAGCGTGATCGCTTATTTTTCGCACAGCTATTTGTGCCGCAGGCATCACAAAGTAGCCAGGATCGCAGAGCCGAACTGGACGTTCGCCTCGCAATTCCTTCGGCGCAAAGCGCCTGCGGAATGGAGAATTTATGAAAAAAAAGGCAGCCGCACCGGGAAGGATTCGTCCCCGATACGGCTGTTCTTATTTCTATGTACTATGTACATTCTGACTCTGCAGCGCCCGCTCAGATTATGGCAGCGCCTGCTTTCAATTGCGGTGTCTGCTCAGACACTTAGATTCCGAAGCTTCCGCTCGTTGTACCGTTGATCACATAGTATACTGCGCTCTCTTCCGGCTTTACGTACAGTTCAACGCTCTTGAACTCTTCCGGTGCGTTGCCCAGGTCATACTGCCATACATCTTTGGCAATCTCAACCAGTCTCTCAGTTGTGTATTCCTTGCCTGCAAACTGAACGCTTACCTCAGTCTTTACAGCAGCTGCTTTTGTTGCGCGCTTTGCAGGCGCTTTCTTTTCAGCGGTTGCCTTTGCTGTTGTGGTCTTCTTTGCCGCTGTTTTCTTTGCTGCGGGCTTTTCCACTGCTTTAGCGGCAGCTGTTGCTTCTGCTTCAACAGCTTTTTCTTCTACCTTTGCTTCAGCAGCCTCTGTCTTGGGTTCTTCGGTCTTTACTGCCGCAACAGTCTCAGCTTTTACGGTTTCTTTTTTATTAACGGGTGCCTTTGTTACAGTTTTCTTCACTGTGCTTTTTCTCATAATGATCTCCTCCTTAACACCCAGGTATCCATTCTCCTTGTCCTATCATTATCTAGCAATTACCTGAATTTAGTGATTAGTTTACTTCTAAAACCAGATATTGTCAACCTTTCCTCTGTTTTTGCCGAAAGAATTAACGCTTTTTAGGCAATATTTTTACATTTTATTTATTCCGGACATCGGAATTTCAACAAAAAATGTACTTCCGGCTCCAGGCTCACTGGTAAGCCTTACACTGCCCCCGTAATACGCCGTGATATGCTTCACAATCGATAGTCCCAGGCCGGTTCCGCCCATTTTACGGCTTCTTCCCTTGTCCACCCTGAAAAAGCGTTCAAAGACACGTTTCTGATCCTCCGGATCGATTCCTACGCCATCATCCTTTACTTCTATATATACTGCCTCTGGCTCCTGCCAGATTTTTGTCCAGACATGTCCGCCCGGATGGTTGTATTTGATGCCATTGCTGATCAGATTTGATAAAAGCTCCCGCATCTGCTGCAGACTTGCCTGGAGGATCACATTTCCACACGAGCCCGAAATTTCCACCTTACAGGATGCCGCCTGTGGTGTCAGTGATTCCAGGACCTCATCCAGCACGCTTTTTAAATTCACCTTACTCAGCGTTACCTCCGCATCCTTACTTTCCAGCCGCGAGATCATCAGGATATCATCGATCAGACTTGTCATATGCTCTGTTTCCTTTAAAATCCTCGCAAGGAAATCCTTCCTGGTCGCCTCATCCTTGACAAAATCCTGACTCAACAGCTCCGCATAGCCCCGCACGGACGTAATCGGCGTTTTAAGCTCATGGGAGGCATTACTGAAAAATTCCTGGCGAATTTTACGGTCCCGCTCCATCTGAACCATCTGCCGTTTGATTTCATCAGAGCGGATATATCCGGAATATCTCGCTGCAACTGCAACGCTTACAGCAAACGCGACTATCATTCCGACAAGCAGAAGCGGAAGCACTACGATCATATACCGGAAAAGGCCGGTGTAGGGAATCGACATACGAATAATAGCCTTTCCATCCTCTGAAAGCTTTGCTACATACAGCATCTCCTGACCAAGACTTTCAGAATAACGGGTCGAACTGCCCTCACCCTTTTCAAGTGCCTCCTTTACCTCCTGCCTGTCAAGATGATTTTCCATACCGTCCACATTTTTCAGATCAGAATCAGCAAGCACTGTTCCGTCTTTTGCGATTATCGTAACCCGGACATTCGCATCCAGTGCAGATGCATGAACCTTCTGTAGCTGCTTCTGCAACGGTTTGTCCGTATCCAGTGTGTATTCCACTACAGAAATCGTCTTTTCCATCATCTCTATATTTTCCTGCCGCATCCGGCTCCCAAGAAAAAAAGACGAAACAATGCTGCTGATCGCCAGCGCCAATACTAAGATCATGCCAAAGCGGACCAGTACCGGATTTTTTATCATAATTTTTTTCATTTCCCCATTTTTCCTTTTTCTTTCCTATTCCTGCGGCTTCATAAAACGGTAGCCGACGCTGCGCACCGTTTTAATGTAGTGTCCCGCCTCTTCCCCCAACTTCTGGCGAAGGGTTTTGATATGAATATCAAGTGTTCTTGTCTCCACGTCCGCTCGCCAGTCCCAAAGCTTATCCAAAAGCTCGTCCCGCGATACCACACGGTTCTGATTTTCCGCCAGATAAACTAGCAGCTCATATTCTTTGTAGGTTAAAAGGATCTCTCTTCCGTTTACCTTTACTTCCCGGGTTTCCAGATCCAGATGCAGGGCACCGCAGTCGAAAAGCTTCGGCTGTTCCGGTTCCTCCTCTTTGGTACGGCGCAGCAGGGAACGCACCCGTGCCAGCAGCTCCAGCACGCTGAAGGGCTTGGTCATATAGTCGTCTGCGCCCCCATCCAGTCCTGCTACCTTGTCGTATTCCTTGTCCTTCGCTGTCAGCACCAGCACCGGAAGCTTTTTCCACGCATCGTTTGCGCGAATTTTACGGATTGCTTCCAGTCCGTCCATTCCCGGCAGCATCAGATCAAAAATCGCCAGCCGGGGAGCTTTTACTTTAAATGCGCCAAGTGCTTCCTCCGCAGTTTCAAATGCCGCAGTCTCATAGCCGGAACCGTTCAGTGCCACCTGAACCAGATTTCTGATATTTTCATCGTCCTCTATAATATAGATCATTCCGGATTCTCCTTTTCTATATGCATGATACCCACTGCGCATGTCGTGTGCGATGTGCTGCACAGTGTAATCTCAGCTCCGTTCGATAAGTTCTGCCAGGTATCTGTGTGATATGATCTGCTTTCTCCGCCATACCGTCAGCCTTAGATCCGGATCGCCGGTATCCCGGCCTCAGCTTCTGCCTTTACATAGTCTGCAACATTGACTGCATGGTCAGAAATTCGTTCCAGATTGCTTATAATATCCAGGAAGATCACACCGCTCTCCGGGTCACATTTTCCTTTAGAAAGTCTGCGGATATGTTTTTCGCGCATTTCTTCCTCAAGCTGGTCAACGCTCTGTTCCAGCACACGGACTGCATTTGCAGACTTGACAGAACCTGTTTCCCTCGATTCTACCGCAATCTGCAAGGACTGCATCGTCTGGGCGGAAATCAGTTCCAGATCCGCTTTTCCTTTTTTGGAAAAACTGCCGGAATTTTTCGATAGCGTCTCCGCCAGCTCTGCGATGTTTTCCGCATGATCGCCCGCCCGTTCGATGTCGCTGACCGTATAAAACAGGTTTTTCACCTGCTCCTGCTGCCCCTCTGTCAAGGAAAGATTATCTACCTCCACCAAAAACTCCGTCAGGATTTTTTCCATACTGTTGATATCTTTTTCCCGCTCGTATACCTTCTGCGCCTTCTGAAGATTTTCTTCTGACACGGCTGCAAGCGCAAGCTCCAGGTTCTGACAGGTCGCATGCCCCATCACGGAAACCTCCTGCACTACCGTTGCCAGCGCAAAGAGTGGATTGCCAAGTACTCTGCTGTCTAAGCGCTTCGCCATCTTTCTTGCTTCGCTGCCCTCCAGCTCGTCCTCTGTTTCCTCTGTCCCGGGCACAAGCTTGCCGGAAACCCAGACGAGCTTTTCTGCAAACGGAAGCAGCACCACGGTACAGGTGATATTGAATACCGTATGGAAAATGGAAATGTCCACGCTGCTCATCGTAGACGCGCCCCATGCCGGGAAAATCAAAAACAGCACATACATGATTATGCCGAACAGTACCGCGCCAATGACATTAAAGGAAAGATGGATGACAGACGCGCGTTTTCCGTTTCTGCCGGAACCGACGCCGGATAAAAGCGCGGTCACACAGGTACCGATATTCTGTCCGAGCGTAATAAACACTGCGGATTTCCAGTTGACGATGCCGTTCATTGCCAGCGTCTGCAAAATGCCGACCGAGGCAGAAGAGCTCTGGATAATCGCCGTTACAACTGTACCTGTCAGGATCGCGAGCAGCGGATTTTTGCCGAGCATGGTAAACGCATTGGAAAAGATCGGCGAATCCCGATAGGGCTTAATCGCGTCGGACATAAAGGAAAGTCCGATAAACAGGATCGCGAAACCGATCAGGATTTCACCAATTTGCTTCTTTTTCTCTGATTTTGTAAACAGAATAACAAATGCACCGATCCCTAACAGCAAAGGTGCATAAAATTCAGGGTTTAAAACGCTTCCGAACTCACTTAATGATACCAGCCACGCGGTGATCGTCGTACCGATGTTTGCACCCATAATGACGCCGACCGCCTGCGACAGATTCAGCATCCCGGCATTGACAAAGCCGACCACCATAACTGTCGTCGCAGAAGAGCTCTGAATCACTGCCGTGACGAGGGTTCCTACCAGAATTGCCATCAGCCTGTTCTGCGTCAGAAAACTCATCAGCCGCTGCATCTTTCCGCCCGCAAAATGCTGTAGGCCGTTCGCCATTACATGCATGCCGTATAGAAACATCCCCAGGCCGCCGATAAATGAAAACAATACCGAAATTCCTTCCAGTTGCATAACTCTCTCCTTTTTGATCTGATCTTCATTTCCAGCTCATTGTAACAGGCGTCCGTAAAATCTGCCCACCGTTTTTGTAAAATTCATGTAAATTTTTTTACATTTCCGCAAAATAAAAGAGGCCGTCTCCAGACAGACAGCCTCTTTCCTATTTATTTCACTACAAAGAAATACAGCAGTACAAGGATACCGAGCACGATTCGATACCAGCCAAACACCTTGAAGTCATGTTTTTTGATGTAGCCCATCAGGAAGCGGATCACAAGCACGGATACAATAAAAGCAATTGCCATGCCAACCAGCAGGATCACTGCCTCCGCCATTGAAAAAGCAAAGCCGAAGCGGATCACCTTTAACAGGCTCGCCCCCAGCATAACCGGGATCGCCAGAAAGAACGTAAACTCCGCTGCAACGGTTCTGGAAACGCCGATCATCAGACCGCCCAGAATGGTTGCTCCGGAACGGGAGGTTCCGGGAAAGATTGCCGCAATCAGCTGGAACAGACCGATGATAATCGCATCCTTATAGGTCAGCTGTGCCAGACTGCGGACTCTTGCACGTTTTCCTTTATGACCATTTTCTACAAGGATAAATCCGATACCGAACAGGATCAGCATCACTGCAACCGTAATCGGGTTGTAAAGATATTTTTCAAGGATATCGTCGAACAGCAGACCGACTACTGCCGCCGGAATGCAGGCAACAATGATCTTGAACCACATTTTCATGATGTCCTTTTTCACAATGCCGTTTGTTTTGGACTTTCCGGTAAAATTAAACGGCCAGATTTGTTTCCAGAACAGCAACACAACCGCTAAAATCGCACCCAGCTGGATGACAACCAGGAACATATCCCAAAATTCCTCTGAAACGTTCATATGAACGAACTCATTTAACAGGATCATATGACCTGTGCTGCTGACGGGCAGCCACTCGGTGATGCCCTCTACGATTCCGAACAGAATCGCCTTTAAAATTTCAATAAATGATAACACTTTCTCCTCCTTTACTTTTCCAGAAAAGCGATCAGCTCTTCCTTACGGCGCGCTGCTTCCTGATATCCTTCTTCATAAAGCGCCCGCAGCTTTTTCCTGTTTTTTTCGATGCGTCCCACTTCATTTGGGTGGGATGGTTGAATCAAAAACGCAGTGCCGTTTTTTAACTCAGCTTCCAGATAATCCAGCTGCTGGTTATAGGCTGCTGCGCGGTTTGCCATCCGCTCGTATACCTTCGGATATTTTGCATATCTGGCTTTGATCAGTTCCAGATGCTTTGACGGGACACGACGATAGCCCACCTCCTTTGTCATCACAACGACATTTTTGCGGCATCCGTCCGTCACGGCATGCAGAAGCGGGATAGAATCCGCAAGTCCGCCGTCTAAGTACAACTTTCCGTTGATTTCTACCGGTCTGGACACAAGCGGCATTGATGCCGATGCCCGCACTGCCTCGATATCCCTGCGCATATTCTTCATCGGAAGATACTCGGCCAGTCCGGTTTCAATATTGGTTACGACCGCGTATCCTTTACTCGGATTTTTATCAAACGTCTCGTAATCGAATGGATTTAAGTGTTCCGGGATATCGTGATAACACATCTGGACGTTAAAATAATCGCCAGTCCTTAACAGGCTCGAAAGTCCCCAATAGTTTTTATCCTCAAGATAGTCGGTAAAAACGCTGTACTGTCTGCCTTTTTGTCTGGAAAGATAACTGCACAGGCAGCACGCTCCCGCCGAAACGCCGTAGCATTTGGCAAAGTCGATTCCTGCATCCAGAAAAAAATCCAGCACGCCGGCGGTGTAAACGCCCTTCATCGCGCCGCCCTCCAGCACCAGTCCCGCCTGATACATCATAGATATGCGCCTCCTTGCTGCAAAACTCCTGCTGTCTCATTTGTCGTTTCACTCATTTTATGATATCAGGGCTTTTCATTCAACCATAGATTTCTTTCATCATTTTGCGCAGCACCGGCAGGGAACGCTCCACCTTCTCCGTATCGATGCAATATGCCATGCGGAAATATCCGGGACAGCCGAAGGAATCCGCCGGAACGAGCACCAGATCGTACTGCAACGCTTTCTGACAAAATGCTACCGCGTCTGCTTCCGGGGCTTTCGGGAAGATGTAAAAGGTTCCTTCCGGCTTCACAACCTCGAAGCCACAGTCCGTCAGGCATTCGTAGAGAAGGTTGCGGTTCTTTTCATAGACGGAGAAATCGGAGGTCAGGTCGAGCACCTTCGATACCGCCAGCTGCATCAGGGACGTCGGGCAGTTATGGCCGATTCCCCTCGAAATCTGTCCGCACATATTTACGATCTCCGCCGCATACGGACACGCCGGATTGACCGCCAGATAGCCGATTCTCTCGCCCGGCAGCGACAGCGCCTTGGAAAAAGAGTAGCAGCTGATCGTATTGGCATAAAATTTCGATACATACGGCTGCTGTTTGCCGTCAAATACGATTTCCCGATACGGTTCATCCGAAATCAGGAAAATATCATGCCCGTATTGTTCTGCTTTTCTCGTCAGAACCTCCGCCAGCTTTGTCAACGTCTCCGCCGAATAAACTGCGCCGGACGGATTGTTCGGTGTATTCACCAACACTGCCGCAACCCTCGGTCCCAACATTTCTTCAAACGCTTCGAAATTGATCTGGAAGCTCTTCGTGTCCGCCGGAACAACCTTTAAAACGGCTCCGGTCAGATCTACATATGGATGATATTCCGGGAAAAACGGAGCAAAGGTCAGCACTTCATCCCCCGGCACAGTCACTGCACGCAGCGCATGCGCGATTGCCGCCGCTGCTGCGGAAACCGGGAAAATATGCTCCGGTCCGTAGTTCATGTCAAATCTGCAGTTTAAGGACTCCGCAATCGCCGTCTTCACAGACGGGATACCGAGCGTCGGGCTGTAGCCATGCAGGGTCATCGGATCTTCCTTCTCAATCAGGTCCAGCAGTGCCTGCTTAAACTCTGCCGGTGCCGGTACGGACGGATTTCCCAGGCTGTAATCGAATACATTCTCTGCACCAATTATCTGCGCCCGCTTCGTCGCCTTCTCGGACAACTGCCGGATCACTGACTTTGCATCCAGCATTTTTCGATATTGTTCTGCAATCATAGTATTATCCTTCTTTTCTGCATCTTGTGCGTTTGAAATCTGTACATAAAAAGACACGAGTGAACTGTAACTTACGCATATTCTATCACACTATTTTTGACAGTTCCACTTTTTCTTCCACAGGGCATATGTTATACTGAAAAAAAGAACGGATATAAACGTTTTTCAGCTATCTAAAACACAGTGCAGTTCCTGCTTTCCGGCAAACGCACCTGTAAATAGGAGGATTTTATGGCAACCTATATCGGGCTTGATCTCGGTGGAACCAATATCAAAATTTCTGTTTTCGATGATTTTTTTCATAGGCTCGGGGAAAAGCGCACCCCCACAGAGGTCCGTCTCGGTTCGGAGCACGTCCTCAACCGCATTTACGACGCTGTGCTCGCGCTTCTGGAAGAGCTGCACCTGACCTGTCAGGATATCACCTGCATGGGCATCGGCGTCCCCGGCATCCTCGATATCAAAAACGGTATTTCCCGTTTTTCCCCGAATTTTCCAAAATGGGAGGAGGTTCCGATCGTTGCCTGGATGGAAAGCCATCTGCACATTCCAACTTACATCGACAATGACGCCCGCGTAAACCTATACGGTGAATGGAAATTCGGCGCCGGCAAAAACCGTAATAACGTCCTGATGATCACCCTCGGAACCGGCCTTGGCGGCGCTGCGGTCATCGACGGACGCGTGATCTACGGCGCTACCGGTTCCGCAGGCGAAATCGGGCATATCAACATGTTCCGTGAAGGACGGGAATGTCGCTGCGGAAGCTCCGGCTGTCTTGGGCGCTATGTTTCCGCCCTTGGCATCCTGCGCACCTTCCGTGAAAAAGTCCAAGCAGGACAGCACAGCATCATCTGTGACTGGGTAAATCATGACCTTGATAAGGTCACTGCAGACATGCTTTCCCGTGCCTACGATGACGGTGATGCTGTCACCATTGAGACCATACAGGAAACCGGAAAACTGCTTGGTTACGGTCTATGCGCCGTTTTCAGCCTGTACAATCCGGAAATCATCATTGTCGGCGGCGGCATGTCCCGTATGGGCGATCGCCTGCTTCAGTACACCCGTGAAATTCTGGATACCCATGCGCTGCGGATTCCCTATGGCTGCTGTACAATCGTCACTGCAGTTCTCGGAGACGCCGCCGGAATGCTGGGCGCAGCGGTCTATGCGAAGGAGCAGTTTCTGCAGAGCGCAGCGAACAACGGACCAAACTAAAAAACGGAAAGGCAGGCGCAATACACTGCGACAATCTGCGGTGTAGGCACGCCCTACAACATAAACGAGCCGGTACAGATTCAAACATCTGCACCGGCTCGTAACAATTTTTAATTCATGACAATAGAATGCTCGCAGAGCGTGCATCCCATTGTTTACAGTTCCCCTGCAATATCCAGTCTCGTCGCAATGCTGGTCAGCAGTACAACGAGCGGCATCATAATTTCACACACCTGAACAAAGAAGCATGCGATATCCTCTGTAATTCCCCCGAAATGATGGAACGCCACATAGCAATAGTACAAAAATGCGAGCAGTGCACCGACCAGACACGGAATCGCTACCTGAATGTCGCACACCAGCATGCCCACTACAGAGATCACGATATAAGCGATCATAAATGCGATCACAATTCCTCTGCTTTTGCCTTTTCCGACATACAGGGAGCATTTGCTTTCCTGCGAATGCGGAAAGCATTCGATCGAAAGACCATAGAGCGCTCTGGAAAGTATGAAGCCATATGCAAGAACCGGCCAGCTGTCCAGCGGCATTTCGCTCCAAAGACCGACGATCAGGAAGAAATAGCAGACACAGATAATAATTGCGAAGTATCCGCTGTGGGAATCCCGCAGGATTTCCAGCTTGACTTCCCTCGGCTGATGGGAACTGAGCGCATCTACTGTCCGGAAGAAACCATCCAGAAACGCGCCGCCCGATAAAAAGATCGGAAGCATCGCACAGACAACCGCGCCCAGCAGATCTTTATCGATCAGATACGGGCTGATCACCTGCCACTGTTTTAGAATGAACCCGATAATCGCGCCGACTAGCGGTACGAAAATCAGAATATACTTCATATTTCTACGGGTTTTTTTGATCTGCCTGGCAGGAAAAATCGAATACATCGAAAAAGCCAGACGAAAACTTGCCCAAACTTCTTTCATACTATCGTGTACCTCTCAGATTTTCGGATTACTTCAGTACAACGTCATCCGCATGTTCGTTCCAGATCAGGCAAACCCATGTTTTTCCGCGATTTAGCCGGATCGGGTTACCGTCTGCATCCACATACAGCGCCGGATCGGTATCCGAATATCTTGACCAGGTTCCTTCTACCATCTTACCTCCGGTAAATACCTGAACCTTGTAATTGGTCAGATCTGCACCAGGCTCCCAGCCGCCGTGCACATCAAATGCCATATAGCCTTTGGAATCCCGGAACTCGCCGTGACAATACTGGAAAATAACGTTATCGACTGTCAGCTGTTCGCCGGTTGTCTCGTCAATATGCTTGTCACCGTACTGATAACGGTAATATTTTCCGTCTTCATCGTTATATTCAAAATAAGCCTGCACATTGGAATAGCCGTTTCCAACACCGGTCTTTTCACCGCCGGGATACATCAGGACAACGGTATCGTTATCCGGATAGTCTGCCTTTTCGCCCAGAGGTGCAAAGGCAAATTTCTGCTTATGCGTATCGTGATAAGTCAGGCTGTATTCAAATTTCTCTGCCGCTTCTGCCAGTGCCTCACCGGTTGTATACACATTGTGGGGTGCTTTCCGCTTATCCGTCCGCATGAACGCTTTGGAAGCCGGACGGTCAATTCCTGCAACCGCGCCGCTGATGTTGTCCACCAGATCACTGTTTAACAGATCGCCGACATAAGGGGTAGCCTGTCCGAAATGCGCATAAATCGCATCGAATTCCAGCGCGCTGTATACAAAGTAATCACGGCTGCTTCTGATATAGCCGACCGTATCCAGATTCTGCCAGTTTTCAAACAACGGCATCAGACGGGTCACATCCGCGCCTTCCATCGGCGCTTCATAAATCACGGATGCCTGTCCGATTCCTGCCTGCGGGGTTCCTGCCTTGATATTGTTCAGCATAACTGCCATCGGGCGCTGTTCGCGTTCCTCTTCGGTGCATTCCAGACCGGTCAGGTAGCTGGTCGGAACTGCGTCTTCTGTAACAACGCTTTCCGTCTCCGCTGCTGCATTTTCTGTTCCGGTTGTATCGTTACTTTCCGTCGCTGCAACAGCTGAATCCGTTTCAGGTACAGGGGTTGTTTCTGTCGCTGCAGAGCCACATGCACATAATGCTGCAGATAATCCCAGCGCCAGACAGAACAAACTGGTTTTTTTCATATATCATTCTCCTGAATATTTTTCTTTTTTGAAAAGGTTAAACCAACCTAGTTTAAATATTGTACTCCCGCAGGCGGTAAAAATCCAGCCTTTTTCTGCATTTATTACAATTCTATTACAAATTTACGGTCTAATTCTTCAGCAAATGCAATTTTACCGCAAATTTCACAATCATACTGCCTCCGGGAATTCCGAGCAGTTCTTTTTTCGACATGACGCCAAGCTTTAACGCCGCCGCAAAATACGTCAGTCCGCCGATTGCCACCGAAAGCAGCAGTGCAACCGCATTGCCGAGATATCCTTTCAGCACTGTCAGCGTCAGCCCATAATAAATACCTGCAACCACAAGCCCCATGATCGCAGAGGATACCAGCGGCAGGACAAACGTCTTCTCGATTTCCTGATGATAGCCGGTCGCTTTTTTCACCGCGATGCCATTTAACAGGCACATCATAAAAGAATATACCGTAACGGCGATCGGCAAACTGTAAATACCAAGATCTGTAAAGATCAGGAGGGCTGCCGCCACCACAGTCTGCACCGCCAACGCAATCACCGCGTTTGTAACCGGCTTCGACGCCTTGCCGACTGCCTGCAGAATCGAATTGCTCAGTGTGGAAAGGGAATAGAACACGATGCTCGCACCAAGCGCCGCCAGAAGGCGTCCGCCCAGACGGATGCTGTCCGTATTCGTATTATACAATAGCCATACGATCGGTCTGGATAATACCGTCATGCCGACTGCAGACGGAATCGCGATAAACATGATCGTCTTGATCGCCACGCTGATTTTGTGCCGGACGTCTTTTTTCTTCTTTGTCTCAAAGCTTCCTGCAATGCTCGGCAGAATCGCGGAAGCCATCGCAGACGCGATTGCAATCGGAATATTGGAAAGTCCGACCGCTTCCGTATCGTAAATACCGTTAATAATCGTAATATCATCATAAGAAGCATTGTGTACCGATTGCATCAGATTCAGATACAGGGTCTGGTTGATCAGTGCGCTCGCATTATATGCAAACGTACTCAGCAGAACCGGCGTTACCATAAACAGAATGATCTTGAAAATCTCGCCGGTTTCCAGCAAATCTCTGGAACGATCCCGCTCTATCCTGCGGCGGATTATTTTCCGGTTCATATGGTAAATCATCAGCATAAACGCCAGTGCTATCAGCACGCCGACACCGGTTCCGACTGCACTTCCGACTGCCCCCCACGCAGCACGGGTCAGCTCGTCTTCCCCAGCAAACATCTGCATCAGCCTCCATGCCGCCAGCATGCTGACCGCCGCATTTAAAATCTGCTCCAGAATCTGCGAAACGGACGTCTGCACCATGCTTCGGTTCGCCTGAAAATATCCTCTCAAAACGCCGAGCAGACCGGAAAAGAAAATCGTCGGTGCAAGCGTCCGAAGCACCATCGCCGCCCGTCCCGGAATCAGAAAATCCGCTCCAAAAAACGCAAACAGACTGGCGATTCCGCCCACGACAACAACATAAATAATCGAGCAGTGAAAAATCCGCTGCGCATTTTTGTACTGGTGGGTTGCCAGTCTCTGTGAAATTACTTTGGATACCGCCGACGGAATGCTATAGGAAGAGATCAGCAAAATCATCTGATAATAGCGATACGCCGGCGCATAATAGCCGTTTCCTGTCTCTCCGATAATTCCCGTCAGGGGGCTTCTGTACAATAGGCCGATAATTCGACAGATAATGCCGGCAGCAGCCAGAATGCCAGCCTGTTTTACAAAGGAACTGCCTTCTCCCTTATTTTTTGTTCCCATCCGTTACCTTTCTGCTCAGTCTGTCAGGCAGAAAGAAAGCAGATAATCCAGCCGTCTCTCTACCAGCTCCAGAACAAAAACATCCGGCTTTTGTTCTTCTACCATAGATTGCGTAAAAAATCCGTTCCAATGAGCCATATAGCAGTCTGAAAGGCTGCTCGCCACCGGTCCCGCCATTCCTCCGGCAAAGGAATCCCTCACCATGAACAGCTTTCTCGTATCCGGCGCATCTGAATGATACACCAGAGCCGTCGCATCGTCAATAGAGACTGCCTGCAAATTGTTGCCGTTGTAACCGGTCACGATATAATTTTCTTCCGCAGGCATATTTTTTTCGTAGTAGCTCTGCAGATTCATCATTCTTGCAAGATCATATCCGGAAAAGGTATCCGGAGTAAAGGTGATGTTCTCCACCTCTGGAAGCTCGTCTCCCAACTCCTTTAACAGCGCTTTCGCCCCAATATAGCCGCCAGCGGCGTTCCAGTGCGTGTCATAGTGCCAGTACAGGGAATATTCCTCCTTATATTTCAGCATTTCCTCTTTCGGATATACAATACGGATATCTGTATTCTTCTTCAGATAAGCGATCAGCTGATCTGTCCGCGTTTCCTCCGCCTTTTTGTAATAGGAAGGAAGATGCTCTTCGCCGTAAATCGTCTCCTTATTCGGTGCAATCATCAGGATAAATTCACTGTCCCGGTTGGAAAGCCACTGCTCCGATGTCGTAAGCTGCGATGCGATCTGTGCAAGCTGTCCTTCTGTAAACAGATTTGTTCCCTTATAATCATCAATGTCCGATTCCATGCTGTAAAACAACCAGTTATCCGAACCGATCACAACCTTGTCGTTGATGGATTTTTCACAAAACAGCTTTAAATCTGTCAGGCTGGAAAAGGAAATCAGCTGACTCCGAAACGGAACCGCCGCGTTAAACGCGCTCTCCACCAGTCCCGGATAATCTCTGTAATTGTCCTTCGTCAGCTTCGGAATCTCTGTTGAAACCGTATTTTCCGTCGCATCCGTCTGGAAACGATCCTTTGTTACCGCCCACACAGCTCCCGGCATCAAAAGCAAAAGCGCAAAGCAAATCAGCCATGCCGCCGCCATTTTTTTATTCATATGCATTCTCCACTCAGAAATTCAGATAAATTGCAGGGCTGTAGGTTCCGTTGACCAAAAGCAGCATCGACGCTGCGATCAGGAACATGCAGTAAACCAGTTCCAATACGCCGCCCTTTAATTTCTCCGCTGCCGGGCAGAACTTTTTGATGCCTGCCTGTATCAGCCCCATGCCAAGGATGCCGATGACCGTCATCACAATGCAGCGGTTTCCGACCAGCTCCCGCAGCGCATAGGTGCTCTGCGTATACTGCCACGGTGTCAACATCCTGCGGATGTACTGCAGCGCCGGCTGCAGATTTGCCACCCGGAAAATCACCCAGCCGAATAGAACGACGAGTCCCGTGTATACATAACGCAAAAAGCCGATTTTGTCCAAGATTTTCTTAAAGCCGATCCGCTCCACAATGATGAAAAATCCGTGCAGCGCGCCCCATGCGATAAACGCTGTCGTCGCGCCATGCCATAACCCGGTCGCAAAAAAGACGATCGCCAGATTCAAATATGTCCGAGCCTTTCCTTTCCGGTTTCCGCCAAGCGGTATGTAGAGGTAATCCCGAAACCAGCTGCTCAGGGAAATATGCCATCTGCGCCAGAACTCCTGAATCGAGCCGGACAGGTATGGATAATTAAAGTTTTCACAAATATCGAATCCGAACATTTTGCCCAGACCGATGGCCATATCTGTGAAACCGGAAAAATCATAGTAAATCTGAATCGCATACAGAATCGCCGCGCACCACACCATAACGCCCGTAACATTTGTAATGTCCTGCGCATAGATCTTATCTACACTTGCGCCGACAATGTTTGCGACCAGTACCTTTTTACCAAGTCCATAGGCAAAGCGCCGGATTCCTTCCGCTGTCTTTTCCACGGTTTCCTGTCTGTTTACCAGCTGCGGTCCAAAATCGCGGTACCGCGCGATCGGTCCGACTGAAATTTTCGGGAAAAAGGACAGATACAGCGCCATGTTGAGCGGATTTTTCTCCGCCTCATAATGACCGCGGTATAAATCCATCAGATATGAAATCGCTCCGAACGTAAAAAACGAAATGCCAACCGGAAGCGGGATATTGCGCATCTCATGCTCGCTTCCCGTCAGCCGGTTCACAATCCGCAAAAAGAAGTCAAAATATTTATAATACCCAAGAATCCCCAGGTTTACCAAAATGCCCGCCGCCAGAACGGCTTTCGCCGCCACGCTTTCATCCCGCTGACATCCAAGCAGCAGTCCGATCCCGTAATTTGCCGCAATCGAAACAAGTAAAAGGACAATATAAACCGGCTCGCCCCACGCATAAAACACAAGACTTGCCCAAAGCAGCAGGATATTTTTCAGCGCTGTTTTGCGCACGCACAGCCTGTCCAACACAAATACAACCGGCAAAAAAGCCGTCAGAAAAATCATGGAATTGATACTCATTCAAAAACTCCGATCTTATTCGCTGCCCGCAGCACCCTTGGAGCAGTGATCTGATAATCAGTCATCCCGCCTTTATGACGGATACTGTTGTCCTGATATCAGAGGCAAAAGAGTTTTTGATCCTGATATCTTTTTTATTGTAGCATACATTTCCTTAAATAGGTAGGGGAATCTGAGGTTCTCTTTCCTGAAGCATCTGCAAAGTTACAGTTCACACACGCCATTCGCAGAAACGAATCTGCGATACTTTCCGCTGCTTCGCAGTCATTTTTGTTCATTTGAAACTCTCCAGGAATGCTTCGCAGCCCTCCACGATGTCCCGGTACGCGGTTTCGAAATCCCCGGAGTACCACGGATCGTCAATATCGCGCGGATGCTTTGAGTAATCCAGCAGCCGATGGATCTTATGCTCCGGGTCTCCGCCAACGATTCGAAGCATATTTTGAATATTGTACTGCTCCGCTGCCAGCAGATAATCATAATATTCGTAATCCTGCTTCGTCATCTGGCGTGCCCGCTTCCCGGACGGGTCAATGCCATGTTCCCGCAGCTTCCGCACCGCCGGCGGATAGACCGGATTGCCGATTTCCTCCCGGCTCGTCGCAGCCGATGCGATTTCAAACTGATCCGCTATGCCGCGTTTTGCAACCATGTCCCGGAGGATGAACTCGGACATAGGGGAACGGCAGATATTGCCGTGGCAGATGAATAATACTTTAATCAATGCTCTAAAACTCCTTAAAACGCTGTATTTACGCCACTTCTATGATATTCTCCGGCAGAACGTATTCCGCTTTTTCTTCGCATATAGTGGCATAAATTGGTATATTTTCTCATCCAAATTTAGTAAAAATCTTAGTAAAACATCTCGATTTTCTCATTTTACTAAAGACTTTTCCACTTAGGATTTTGCTTAATTGTAACACATTTCCTATGCTTCCACACACGATAATGCAGTAACTCGGTCAATTTCGTTTTTTACATCATCAAGACCTACATGAGTGTATGTATTCAATGTTACGCCTATATCTGCATGTCCCATCAGGTATTGAAGTGTCTTAGGGTTCATTCCAGACTTAGCCATATTGCTGCAGTAAGTATGCCTACATACATGAGGTGTTACTTTTGGCAATTCCTCTTTATAGATGCTGTTGTATTTAGTTATAATATGTTCAAAATATTTTTCCCAATGCAGAGCTACCATTGGCATATCATTTTTATCCAGATAAAGGAATCCATGATACAGCTTTCCGTTCTTATCCCTGACCGTAGGCTCTATCTTTGGTCTTTTTCTCTTGGCAATAATACATTCGAAGCACTCTCTTACTTCCTTTGTCATTGGCAGAAATCTTACGCCATCTGGAGTTTTGGTGTCTTCAATAATACACTCCATATCTCTTTTTCTCTGTAACTGATGATCCACCCTTATTGTACCACTTTCAAAATCAATATCTGACTTTTGCAGACCAACAAATTCTGAAATACGCAGTCCAGTTTTGAAAAGAATATAAATGCCCTCATAATATCTGCTGAAATGTTTATCATTCTTGACAAACTCAAGTAAAGCTCTCTCCTGTTTTCTGGTTATTGCTTCTCTGGTAACACTGTCATTGACAACAACTGTTGATAGTTGAAATTCAAACGGATTCTTGCGTAAAAGTTCATCATCTACTGCCATTTGAAAAGCCGGTCTGACAACTCCCCGTATGCTGTGAATAGAACTGTATCCTCTGCCATCTGCCTGTAACTTAATCAACCATTCTTTCGCATCAGACAATTTAATGGTATCAATACGCTTCTGCCCAAAATCCTCTTTCGCAATAATATTGATTACAAAATTGTAATTAGCTTGTGTATTATGGCGAACCCCTGTCTTTTGTCTAATGTACTTTTTTACCAGTTCAAGGACTGTCAAATTGCCCCCATAAGGAGTAATGCAATCCTCTATTTCTCTTAGGACAATTTTTTCTTTTTCTCGAAGTGACTGACAAGGTCTACGTCCGACTGGCAAGGAATCTGTCGGCTCCAGTTTCCAGCTATACAAGAATTTCTGCTTTCCATAACAATCTGTATATACAAACGCATATCTTCCGTCTGCTCTTTGGCTTTCTCCGTTACGCAAAATACGACCCTTTTTATCTCGTCTTTTCTGGTCACGTTTTCTTTCGTTCAAACGCCTTCGCTCCTTTCCACGAAGAAACCCTAGCACGATAGGACAATTATATCATACCAAGCTTTCTTTTTCCACTTTAAAGTATTAAATTATCTTTGTTTTTTTCAATCAAAGGGATGTAATCTGATTAAGAAAAGTTTCAAATTTTTGTCTATTTATCAATGATTTATTCCCCACCTGAACCGTAAAACAATATTCCGTATTCATATTCTCTGCAATTAATGATCTTATCTTCTTTTCTCCAATCCCAAAATACTGTACTGCTTCATCTACAGTCAGCATATACTTTTCCCATATCGGCACAGACATTTTGCCTGCTGTTATATTTGTATTTATCGCCAACACCTCCATTTCTCTAATTCTCTGCATGACTTTATCTGCCCATGACAACCACGAAAACTTTTCCCGGCTCTCATCAGCAGACAAATTTTTTAAATACAGTACAGGTGGCAGCTCATTACACCGCCCACATCGGTATCGCACCGTCAATCCTTGTTGACCGGAAATCTCCAGAAGTATCATTATTAAAAATATGTATCATCGCCCTGTGCAACTGCTTCACTTTTTGCCAGACATTTATCGCTCCTTGTCTTTACTTCAATACCCTATTTCAGCATTTCTTCGTATAAGAACCTTCCTTATTTGTATAGGAAAGCAGACAGCTCTTGGCGTGTCCGCATAGTGGCTCCACATATTCCACACGTCCTGTACGCATTTGTCTATAAAATTGTCAAGGTACACTTACAGGCTCACGCCTGTATTTTGGATAAAATCAACTTCGGACTTATCAGTCCAAAAAGCACATAAGCCACTTCCGTCTGCTATGAACGGTGTTGTAAAAATTATGTGCTTTACAAGAATGACAAGTTTAGAGTTCCAGTTTATCCGGTCCATACTTGCGGATAAGCTGAAATAAAACTTTTTTATGTATTCCATCTGCCAACTCATACATTTCATGCAAAACTTTCAATTCAAGTGGTGTTAATGTATTCATATATGGTTTGTAATTATCCCCAACAAAAATCCCACCATCTCCTCCCTGTCTTGTATAGATTGGAAAACCAAGAGATAAAGCCTGAATATCATTTTGTATCGTGCGAATGGTAACATTAAATTCTTCTGCCAATTCTTTCGCCGTGATGCGACGTCTAACCATCAGAATACTAATTATTTCAGCTCTGCGATCTGCTGTATTCATGCTTTACCTCCTTTCTGTAAATTCTCCTATCTCATTGTAAAAAATGAACCGGAAAAAACCTTTCATATTCAGATAAGCTTTTTCTCCTAATCGCTTTCGATACAATCAGGGCTTCCTTTTACATATCCAAAAGTTCCTATCTCCTCCGCTTTCTCTTATTGACTTTGCTATTTTCTGTTGCTAAAATCTTTTATGGATAAAATCATAAATTTATAAAAACACTCAAACTGCTATGGAGCTTCACGGGCATCTCTTGCCTGCAATAAGCCATAGCAGTTTTTTATTGCTTATGCCAATAGCTCTACAAAGCCGGACCGCATAAAGGCAGTCCAAAAATGGACAATAATGTCCTTATGTGTTGTGGAACACTCGCTTAAGCTCGTACAACACGCAAATTCCCTACGGGAAATTTGCCAAAGATAGCAAGCACTGCCTGTGTTCCCTCACAGGCACCATTTCCACAAGTTCCTGTCATTCAGAAACTTGATAAAATTGGCTTGCAATGGGCATATCCCCCTGACCCCCTTTCAAAGACAAAACACACCGCCGGATACGGCATATTTCAAAATCTTCTATATAAATATGGAAAGGAAAGATACTACAATGGCGAACAGAGAAAGACAAAATGAATTGAAAATCTACCTCAGTGATGACGAGCAATACATCTTGCAGCAAAAATGGAAAGCCTCCAGCATGAAAAGCAAATCTGCATTTATCCGGCATCTGATTTTGTACGGCTATGTATACGATGTGAACTACGAACACCTGCGGGAATATAACACCACTCTCGCCCGGATTGGCAACAATCTGAACCAGATTACCAAGCGTATGAATGCCACTGGTAATGTCTATGAAGCCGATGTAAAAGAAGTAAAGGAGCTGATGAAACAGGTATGGCAATCACAAAAATCCATGCTATCAAAGCAACCGTCCATAAAGCAGTAAACTATATCTGCAACCCTGCGAAAACTGATGAAAGTATCCTCATTTCTTCCTTTGGGTGCAGTCCGGAAACCGCTGCCTTTGACTTCAAATTTACCCTGTCAAAGACCAATCAGGCAGACCCGAACAAAGCCTTTCATCTGATACAGGCTTTTGCTCCGGGAGAGGTAGCTTATAAAGAAGCACACCAGATTGGCCTAGAGCTTGCCGACAAACTGTTAGAGGGGAAATATTCTTACATCGTTTCCACTCACATCGACAAAGGACACGTTCACAACCACATCATTTTCTGTGCTGCAGATAATGTAAATCACGAAAAATATCATGACTGTAAACAGACCTATTACCATATCCGTCGCATGAATGATGAGCTGTGTTCCGAACATCAATTGTCCGTCATTTCTCCCACAAACCAGCGAGGTAAAAGCTACAAGGAATGGTCATCCGGCAGGAACAGAACTTCATGGAAAAACAAGCTCAAACAGGACATTGATGAAACGATCCAGACCGCCGACACCTATGAGGAGTGCATTGAACTGATACGGGCAAAAGGCTATGAAATCAAAGGCGAATCCTTTGGAGAAAACACCTTAAAATACATCTCCTTCCGTCCTCTTGACCGGGAGCATTTTGTCCGTGGCAGTGTCAAATCTTTAGGTGCAGAATACACCAAAGAGAAGATTAAGGAACGGATTGAAACAAAGGCTCTGGAACAACCTCAAAAGCGTGTCCCATTCCCTGCCCGGAAGAAACCACTTATCAAGGACTATTCCTCCAAAAAGCTCATTGACACATCGGAAGAAAAGTTCACGCAAAGTCCCGGTCTACAACACTGGGCAACGATTGAAAATCTGAAAATTGCCGCCAGCAGTTACAGCAATGCAGGATCTATTTCCGAGCTTGAAAAACAGATTGAAAGCAAATCTATTCTGTCAAAAACCGCACGAAGCAGCCTTGTGGAAACGGAACGCCAGTTAAAAGATTTAGGACAGGTATTGAAGTACGCTGAGCAGTATCAGACCAATCATATCTATCACATCCGTTACCGGAAATCGAAAGACCCGGACGCTTACCTCCGCCGCCATGAAACAGAGCTTCTGCTTCATGACGGTGCTGAAAATATGCTGAAACGCTTTGACATCAACTTAAAAAATCTTGATATCGATAAGCTCCGCAGTGATTACAATGCCCTGTATACCAAAAAAGAATCCTTGCAAAAAACCTATAAATCTGCTGAAAAAGATATTCAATCCCTCAACCGAAAACTGGATAATCTGAACCAGTATCTTGACCGGGTTCCGAATCAGGAACAGACCTTAAACCGCAAGCCGGAAAAGGACTCCACCATGCTCTGATTTCTCCATCAAAAAAGGTGTACCGCATTGAAGTTTTTTACTTCTTTGCGATACACCTTGATGTGTGTAATAATCCGTTGCAATATTTCTTTCCACTATTCTTTTCCTATACAATTTAATGTATTTTCTTTTCATGTATTGTACTCCATATTTATACTGTATTTTGTTGCAATTCACGTCATTCAATATGTAATGTAAACTACTATTGAGGTGAATTATAATGCAGGACATAAAACAATTACTTGCCATCGCAGTGCGTGAAGCACGCACAGAACTCGGACTTTCACAGGAAAAACTGGCTGAAACTCTTAATTTAGATACTCGCACCATACTTAACATCGAAGCTGGGCGTGGCAATCCCAAATTCGAAAAGCTGTATCCTTTAATTACATATCTGAAGATACCAGCTGATAAGATTTTCTATCCCGCCAACACAAACCAGCGGCCAAATCTCCAAAAGCTCTTAACCCTACTGAACGACTGCACGGAACAGGAAGCTGCGGATTTATTACCTATGGTTCGTTATTTACTTGACGTGCTTCGTAAGCAAGACCATCCCACTCTGTAAGAAAGCCAATAGACTCCTTGTGAATCTATTGGTTTTCTTGTTCTAAAAAAGAAAAGCCGATGAACTGTGGGTAATTCCCCACAAATTCATCGGCTCTGCGTCTAAGCGTCTGGCTCTTTGATGACTTTAACTTGTAAATTTTTAACTTCAATCAAACTTTCCTTTTTGCACTTTGGGCAAAACAGTGGAAAATTCGTTAAAACTGTATCTTTTCTAATTCTGTCACGTGTTTTACTATCGCAAATAGGGCAGCGTATCCATTCCCTATTTTCCATATCCGTACCTCCATAAATGTTTTATTTTCCATCTCGAAAAGCGGGAAGTTGTTGCAACCCGTATTTAATGTTTTTCTATAGGATAGTATCCTTCTGGATTAAAGTTCATCATCCAGTAATTGAATTTGTTCAACTTGTGTTATTTGCATTGGATAAGTTTCCATAATCTCGCCCGCAAAGGTAATTGCTATCTTATCGCCAGTGTCTAAATCGCTAAATGCAATATCCGTGTACCGCCAAATAATTTCTGTTTCTTTTTCTATACCGAAAACAAATTCCCCTCTAAAATTTATATCATTAACATCCATTCCCGTTACTGTTACTGTGTCCTCTGTAATCTCTGAAATCGTAGCATAGAATGTTTGAGTAATGATGGCTGGTTCGGCATTTTCATAGCGGATATAGGCTGTTCTATAGCCTATATAAAAAAATATACCCGCAATTATTACACCTCCAATAATCAAAGATATTATGTGCGAAATCTTACTTTTTTTCATCAACAATGCCACAATAATCATATTTTACTGTACTCAAAAATCATAACATACCTGCTTTGCGAATTTTTTCGTTGGTCGTCATCCAGCAGAAGTTCTTTTTCTTTTGTGGTAATTCTAAGCGACCTGATGCTTTTTCCAAGCCCTTCGTGCAAACGGGATACACACAAGCATAATCACCGCATATACAATCATCCGAACAGTCACTATGTCAAAAGTCATTCCACCCAGTGGATAGCCGAAATAGCCAATGAACTCATCTGAGAACACAGGCTGTGTTGCTCGATATGGCAGCAATACAAGAATGCGGTTCCAGATTCCACTTGTCTCACTGATACCAAGGAACATCGGAAGTATACTGACGAGGATAATCATTACTAGAACCGGGACGGACGATTTCATTTTAGCTGACAGCAACAACGTAAAAGAAACCATCCCCAGCAGAATGAGATACAGTGTGGCAACTGCAATCAGTGCTGCACTCAGTAGAGACATCCGATACGGGGCAATACTGCTTAACACCTGAATAGGCAAATTCCATCCATCCACACCAAAGGCAGCAAGCTGAATCCCACAGCCGACCAGAATGAACAGTGTGAACGCTGACAGGCTATATACAAAAGCAGCAAAAATTTTGGCTTTTACCAGTTTGGATTTTCCATATCGAGAAGATAGAATCACACTTGCCGCACCGGATTGATACTCGCCAGAAAAGGTTCCTGATACGCAAATACAGATACCCAATATTCCGACAACAAACAGTTCCATGCAGCTTAACAGCAGTTTCCAGCCTGCGTGATAGCCGTATTCGTAAGGTGTCTTAACAGATGAAACCCGATTCTGCCAGAACGCCTTTTCGCTGTCAGAAAAATTCCAGTCTGCATAAGAATAGTTCAGCATTGTGCTGACCTTTTTATCACGGGCAGCATAAAAATCCACCCCATCCTCAAGGTTCATATTTGTAATAGCCGAAAAAGAGGAATCATAAGTAGATGCTGCAACATAATTGCCATTGATTAACTTCCAATAGTCGATGTATGGGAAGAAATGCTTAAAATACGCCGTCTTACTCAGTGCCTTTGTGTCTGAATCCTGTGAGACATTTGCGGGGTCATCAAACAGGGCTTGATATGCCGCAATATCAGATGTAATCCGCTCATTGGTTAATTCGCCAGCATAGGCATTTTCAAAGTCCCTTTCCATGGCGATTGCAGCAGTTCCCATGATCTGTTCTCCCTCGGTGTTCAATACGATAAATTGCTTTACCGGGAGAGCGAACAGCAGACCAACCAAAACCAGACAAACAGCAATCACAATGATATTCATTCTTTTTTTAGCCAGTTTCTTAAACTCTAAAACAAATAATGTTTTCATCTCTCATCCCTCCTTACTTCTTCATCTTCAAAGTGATACAAGTATATGTCATCCAGCGTGGGAACAACATTGACGGCTCCCGAAATCGGCTGGGTATCGCTTACGATTCGGAGCGATACTTCATTACCTGCTTCATGGTGCAGGTTCACAATACGAAAGCGTTCACTCATCTTGTCGATTTGCGCTTGATGAAGTCTACATTCCCAAACCTTTCCATCCATACTGTGAATCGCTTCTTCGGTTGGACAGTTCAAAATTAGACAGCCGCCCTTCATCATCAGAATATCGTCTGCAATATAATCAATATCCGAAACAATATGTGTTGACAGAATTACAATTTTGTCCTTTGCCAACTCTGCAATCAAATTGCGGAACCGCATTCTTTCCTTGGGATCAAGACCTGCGGTCGGCTCATCCAAAACAAGGATTTTGGGATTGTTGATTACTGCCTGAGCGATTCCAAGCCGTTGTTTCATCCCACCCGAAAAGGTACGGATTTTCTTAGCTGCCACATCAGACAAATTTACCGTTTCTAAAACCTGTGCCACATTCTTTTTAGCCTTTTTACCCTCAAGACCTTTTACTGCAGCAATAAACTCTAAATATTCTTTTGCAGTAAAATCCGGATAATACCCAAAGTCCTGTGGCAAATAACCGAGAAGATTACGATAGTTATCTTCCAATCGATTAATATCTTCTCCGTCATATAAAATCCTGCCAGATGTCGGTTTTAAAATATTGCATACCATACGCATCAAAGTTGTCTTTCCGGCACCATTAGCACCAAGTAAACCATATACCCCCGGCTGCAGCGTGACGGAAATATTACTTACTGCGCTTTTCGTACCAAATCGTTTGTTTAATTCTTCAATAGATAATTCCATTTCAAATCTCCTTTCCAAAAAAGCCAGACTGCTTTCAATATTTATTCTACTGAAAACAGTCTGGCTTTGTATTAAATTCAAGATGTTAATTTCCTAAGATTTGATAAAGGATTTCGTTAAATTTTCCTCATAGTTGAATTTTTGCATCCGGCAAAGTAATCGTAAATGTTGTTTTTCGTTCTTGGCTTTCCACTGCAATCGTTCCTCCATGCAAAACAATAATATTTTTTGCAATTGCCAGACCCAGACCAGCTCCTCCGGTATTTCCCTGCCTTGCTTCATCTGCCCGGTAAAATTTTTCAAATATATGAGCTTGCTGTTCCGGCAAAATAGTATCACCTGTATTTGAAACATTGATAATTGCATTCTCTTTTTGATAATATACCGAAATGGTAATGACTGAACCTCTATCACTGTAAGCCACTGCATTTTTCAGCACATTCTGAAAGGCTCTTGCGAGATAATTTGCATCCCCTCTGATTTGTACATCTTCTGCCATTAAAATTTCTACTTCTACATGACTTGCCTGTAATTGTGGTGTAAATTCATCTACGAGTTGTATCAACATATAGTGAAGGTCAATATTAGTTTTTGAAAGTGTAATTTCAGATTGACGGAAACGTGTAATTTCAAAAAACTCGTTAATCAGCTTTTCAAGACGCATCGCTTTATCTAAACCGACACGAATACATTTTTCCCGTTGTTCACGGTTCATTCCCTTATTTTCATCTAAAATACTTAAATAGCCAATAACAGAAGTCAGCGGTGTTTTTAGATCATGTGCCAGATATAGAATAAGCTCATCTCTTTTCTGCTCAGCAAGCTCCGCCTCTGCACGCTGCTGTTCCAATGTACTCTGTACAGTCTGTAAATTTTTCTCTACAAAACGCATCTCTTTGGGCATGGAGATCAACTTATGCTCTGAACTTAAAAGTGCATTAATCCCCTTATTTATCGAATCAAAGTATTTTCCAAACCATGTAAGAGAAAAGTGAAACAGAATAAGAAAAATAACCATCATTGCAAGGAGCATAAATTCCCCCCAATGATTTCGGAAAATTGCTTCGTACATGGTATAAGCCTTATCATAATCCATTCCCGGCAGAAAAGAAAAAAGGGTTATTGTCCATACTCCTATTTTTCCTCTTAGGAAATTATAAAGAAACAATACGGCAATACTGGAAACTGCAATCATTATAATCAACTGATAGAATACTTTTCGCTTCATTCTTGAATAATCGTTTTTTTCAGCTTTCAACTTTATACCCCACTCCCCATATTGTTTTAATATATCGTGGTTCTTCTGTTGTATCTCCCATTTTTTCCCGCAAATGTCGTATATGAACCGTAATCGTATTGCTGTTTTTATCATAAAACTCATCTGGCCAGACTGACCTAAAAAGTTCCTCTGACATTACAGCCAAACCCTTTTTCTCACAAAGAGTTTGTAATATTTTGAACTCTGTAGGAGTTAATTCTACTGATGTACCATCTACTATACATACATGAGCACTTATATTCATAACTAAACCATTGCTGGTTGTTATAATTGTTTCCTTCCCTTCGGAATCCATTGGCTCCGAAAAACTATTATATTTTTTGTATCTTCTAAGTTGTGCTTTTACCCTCGCCATAAGTGCCAATGGCTTGAAAGGTTTTGTAACATAATCATCTGCTCCAAGTGTCAATCCTGTAATTGTATCAACTTCTCCATCTTTAGCAGTAAGCATAATAACCGGGTATGTGTATTTTTCTCGAATTTTCTTACAAATCTGAAATCCATCTATATCCGGAAGCATGACGTCTAAAATTGCAAGATCAAGTTTTTCAGACTCAATATACTCTAATGCACTCTGTGCGGTATAGGATTTGTAAACTGTATAATTCTCATTTTGCAGATACATTTCAATTAAATCTGCAATTTCACTTTCATCATCAACAACAAGAACTTTATAGCTCATGATTCCCCATCCTCTTCTTTAATGTTTTAAAATCATTGTACCAAATCTGCGACAAGAGATGTATAATTTTCTGCATGAGAATTTATTAAGATTTTCCTTATGCCACATCATTGTACGAAAAAACGGACAGATGATATACACCTCCCGTCCCGCTAATGAAATATTTAGATTAGGTCATTACCTATGCCTTCCCACTGCTCAATATTATTATTGTATAACCGCTTTATTTTGCAAGTACTTTATATTACATTTTAAAACAAAAAACAAGTGGCGGAGCACAGCACATCCGCCATGCCCTGCCACCTATCCATTTTAATCTGCTGCTACAAATTCCAGTTCTGCAAATTCTACATCTGATATACTATCTAACTTTCCAAGCACTCTTGATACCAATTCCACCATCTCCTCATCATCCAAATGTTCTCTCACATCACGGATATTATGAATAACCTTTTTCCTGCTCTTATCTTCAAAAATGCTGATTAAATTGCTTTCCTCTACGGTAAATTTTGTATTCATCCCTACATCTCCCTTTGCTTATTCTTCATGTTTTCCTGCGTATCCTGTGACTGTCCTGCTATCTGTGCCTTTTTCTCGTCAAGACGAGCTTTCAGAGAAGTTCTTGCGGCAGGCTGATTCTGCTCTTTTCGGGCAGCTTCTTTCTGTGATTTTTCTGCACCATTATTCAGCACATTGTCAATCATGTTGTAATTCTGTTCTTCCAGTTCCTCAATCTTAGCAAGTGGCTTATATTCTGCCAGTTTTTCCAGAAGTTCTTTTGCCCGGTCTGCTTCCTCTGGCACAGCTCCTTCAGATATGATTGCTTTCAGCCAGTCTGTCAGATGTTCTGTATCTCCCTGCCGGATTCTCTCTGCCAGTTCCGATACATTTTCCGTCATGTTCCGGGTACTGTCATGGTAAAGAATCGTATCATAATCATAAGAAAGACGGTCAAATACAACCGCAAGCTGTTCTGCAGGTGACAAATCCGCTATACGCATCTCCCAAACCTTTGCTTCCATTTCTTCCGACATAACGCCCTCAATCTCCATATTCGGGAACTTCGCCACCAGTTCTGTAACTACTGCCATCGCTTTTGGTTCATTCTTGATCCTCGGTATATGCTCTAAAATTTCCAAATCAATCCCTCTGCCGGACAACAAATCAATCTCATCATCCATATAGCTTTCTTCTCCCGGTCTGTGAACGTGAATACCGATTGCAGGGATACCATTTATTCGCTCCGGCGGTATCTGCCTCCAGATTGCAGCCGCTTCTTCCACCGTAGGAATGTTCTCATAAAATTCGCCCAGATTGTGAAATTCACTGCACTCTGCCACTGTCAGAGTTACTTCGACCTCATTTTCTTTCAGCTCCGACTTTTGGACATCGTGTCCAGAAGTCTGCTGAATCTGCTGTGCCGTTTCCTGTTGCCTTGCTTCCCTGACACCTGTAAGATACTCTTCCACCGGTGGCAAATAAGTTTCCAGTGTTCCGGTACGCTGTGCGGTAATCGGGTTAATATCCACTTTCACATCTCCAATATGAAGTCCGTCCTCATTAAAAACATCAAACAGCACATCTTCTCTCTCGTTGCCAGATAGTTCCACTACCACATCAAGGTCTGAACTTTCCTGTTCCAGTCCCCTGCAACGACTTCCTACAACAGCAACATCAACAATAATCGCATCCATGCCGTATTCATCAAGTTTTGCCTGCACATGACATTTTATGGTTTCCTCTATTTCTGCCGGGTTCAGCTCGCTGATGTCGTGAAATAACTCATCAGTTTTTGCCTTAAAATCTGCCACAACACTGCTCTGCGTGTTCTCCGGCACAATATGATTTGCTTCCTCTACTTTTTCCATCAATTTCTCATAATCAATCGGTATCAGCTTATCATCCCTTTGGATATTTCCTTTTGCCCCATTGTAATCCGGCTGTGACTTCAAATCTTCCACAATATCATCCAAGGCTTCTCTAATTGTCACTTCTGGATTATCATATACTCCGCCGTCAATCTCTTTATAACCCGTACCTATTATCGAATAATCATAGCCACCCTCGGTTTCCTGAATACTGATATAACGGTCTGCAATCGAAAAAGCAATCTCCGTTTCCTTTCCGTTTTCTAAAGATTTTTTCATATCTGCAAGCACCTGTTCCGCTTCATCGCCAAGATCAATGATTTCATCTTCATTTATTTCTGGTACTGGCTTTTGGACATCATATCCAGAAGTGTCCTGCACTTCTTCCTTTTCCGATATCTGCTCCCGCAAAAAATCCGGTATTTCCGTATATCCAAAAGAATCCACAAAATGAGCCGTATTCTGTCCGTTCTGATGAAGCAGCACTATATCGCTGACAGATAGCGAATGTCCTCTGAAATCTTCTGGGTGGTCAAGGTTGAATTTTTCAAAGATTGCTTCTAAAGTTGCCCCTTGTGTCTGTCTTTGCAGTTCAGATAATTCGCCCACATATACAAGCGTATAATTCTCCGGTTTAATGGCATCAAAATTATCTTTTGTAATGCCCATACGTTTTAAGGATTCCGTCCCCTCAAACCGAAGATGTTTCAACTCCGGTTCATGCTTTAACTGATAGATTCCATACATATCTGAGGTGCTATGCAAAAGCTGTTCTTCTTTTCCGGCGGCACTCTTCTCCAATTCTGCAAACATAGAACGCAGCTTCTTTTCATTTTCCCAATCGCCCTTTTCAATCCCGAAAATTCCGTCATGCTCTAATATTTGTTTTCTGTCATCTACCGTAGTTTCCGCACCATCTGCATGAAGTAAATATATAGGAAAATCATGGTCAAACAGTTCTAATGCCCTCTCTTGTGTCAATGGCAGCATTGCATTCCATGTATAGCCATATTCCCTCATTTCCGATAAACCAATCATCGGATCAGGCAGTGCATCTAGCTCTGCCCGTGCATCAATTATGGTAAGAGCTACATTGTTAGGACTGTTTTCTTCCATAAATGCCAGCTTTTCTGCAAGTTCTCTCGTTTTATCCATATCATCCAGCTTATATGCGTAATTCACGATAAGGTTACGTTCATCGGCAGTAAAAATAGTTTTCTCTGCTTCTAATTGATTGATAAACTGCTCTGCCTGCCCCATAACAAATAAATTGGTGTCTATCGACTGCTCCATTCTTACCTTTACATCAATCAGCTCGTTCGTATCCACGTTATAGCGGACATCCAAGTGGTATTCCTCCACTTCTTCCGTCTGCTCGTTGCCAAGCTCTGTAGTCCATGCTCCTTTGCTCTCCAGATAAGACAGTATGTTTAATTTATCTTCCTCGCTCATGGAAGAAAGAGCCGACATAAGTTCTTCCCTGTCCATCCCCCGAACACTGACAAGGCTATACTCTGTGAATTTTTCATTATGTATCAGCAAAATGCTCTCTTTGCTCTGTTCCTGCTCCATTTCACGATTAAGCTGTAGTTCCTGCAATGCTCCCTCAATCCCCGTAATCAGCTCCGATGCAATCCTACGAATTGTATCAAGAGAATTTTTCAGTTCTTTCATATCCCTGCCGCTGCTCCAGCCTGCAATATATCCGAAAGAATACTCCGAGGTATCTATTCCGAAGTGCTGACACACGGTAAATGCCACACTCTCCGCTTCCACCTCTTTTGTATTCCTGTCTTTTGCCGGAACGTCCATGCTCTGATTAACTTCCTTATCATGCAGCATGGAATGAGCCACCTCATGCACCATTGTTTTTAAGGTCTGGCTCTCACTCATATTTTTCTGCACGGCAATCCTCTTTTCTACCGTATCAAAATATCCTTTGGAATCGCCGGGAATCTCCTCAAAACTGACAGGAACAGGAAAAACATTCATGAGTGCCTGTACAAAATCCTCATATCCCTCCACCGTAGATAAAAGTTCCTGTGCTTCCAATTCTGGAATAGGCTTGCCGTCTGTCTGGGACACATCAAAAACGGATACGGCACGAAAAGCAGGGATTGTGACCTCTGTTTCTTCTTTCTGCGGCATCCCATTTTCATCAAACATCATTTCTCCGGTCACAGGGTCTAACTTGTCCCTTTCCTCTTTGATTTTATACGGAGCAGGGGCAAGAATACGGATTGCTTTTTCTCCCTTATTGACATGACGTTCAAAATTCTTCTGCCATGCCTTGTACCCGGCCACAAGCGTAGCTTCCGGCTTCTGCAAGGCAATCAGCAGAGTGTTATTAAAACTGTAATTGTGAAATTTCGACATGGTGCTGAGATAGCTTTTGTACTTTTCACTCTCGAAAAGTTCCTTTAGACCCGCTTCCAATCTGTCCGTTATCTCTTTGACTTTTTGCTTTTCTGTCATCTGAACTTTTGTATTTTCATCTGCCATAATTCTATTTTCCTTTCTTTTTTCCATACAAAAAAGACAACCATTTCTGATTGTCTTTTCAGGTAGTGCCTATTAAATTTTGATATATAGCTATCCTATATTACTTCGTTATTTATCTGCTTTCTTTTTTTCATCCTGCTCTAAAATATTATTTACTAATTTTTGAAGCTCTTTGCGATCAGGCAGATACAACTCATATTTTGACACAAACAAATTACTGTCCATACCATAAGTTGCATATTCCACAAGCAGCTCATCTTTATTATGGCTCAGAATAATACCAATCGGTGGATTATCGTCTGCCATGTTTTCTTCCTTTGCAAAATATCCCATGTACATATTCATCTGACCAATATCTACATGCTGTACTGAATTTTTCTTCAAATCAATCAGCACAAAACATTTCAAAATTCTATGATAAAATACCAAATCCACATGGTAGTGAATATTATTTACCGTCAAAGGATACTGCCTGCCGACAAAGGTAAAGCCTTTTCCCAATTCTAACAGGAATTTTTGAATATTATCAATAATTTTCTGTTCCAAATCTTCCTCACTGTAACGATCTTTTTCCGGAAGTCCCAAAAATTCTAATGTGTAAGTATCCTTGATGATGTCCTCCGGCTTATCATAGGTAATTCCCTCATTTGCAAGTGCCAAAATCCCCTCTTTATCCCTGCTTGTCGCTAATCTAAGAAATAATGCTGAATCCATCTGCCGTCTGAGCGTTCTTACGTCCCACTTTTCTTTATAACATTCTTTTTCGTAAAAACTTCGTTCTAATTCATCATCAATCTTTATCAGTTCACAGATATGCGACCATGTCAATTTGTCAGACACTGTCTGACAATTCTCATAACAAAGATAAAACTTCCTCATATTGTTAAGATTGGGTCTGCTGTACCCTCGCCCCAATCGCAAAGTAAGCTGATGAGATAATGTTGTTAATAATTTTGAACCGTATGCTGCTTTTACATTTCCATCCTGCTCAAACTCAACAATATATTTTCCGATTGTCCAATAGGTTTGGGTTATCACACTGTTTACTTTTTCGGCTAATTCTTTTTTTGCATTTGAAACCGTTGTTTCAATCTCATCCACCAATGGCTGAAGCATATTATTCTGCTCTAAATCATTCATAATATATCCTTTCCGAATTTGTCAGACAGTGTCTGACAAATTCAATTTTCGTTTTTATGTATTTCATTATGTCCAGATCTTTTTATTTCAACTTTTCACAATTTGCTCTATTAAAATATTGCCCTTGAACTAATATTATATTTCATATTGGAATAAAAAGAAATAGCGTAATTACAAAAACTCCTCCTTCCTCTTATCTCGATTTCCAGATTTTTCCATACTATTTCCCGTAGCTTTTATTTTCATCTCTGCAAGCCGTTCCTTCAAAGACACCCTCTGCACTGGCTTATCTGCCACCCGTTCTGACTTCAAACCATTCTGCCTTGCAGATTGGTTGACATCCTGTCCAAAAGTTCCCGTCCGTTCCGTTCCCTGCTCCGGTGTATCATCGTCCATGCCGATACCATCATCGCCCTTTTCATCCATATTAAGCAGGGCATTTAGGGCAGACAGGCGGTCTAATTTTTCTGCCAGCTCCTCTTCCTGTGCAAAAGGTTTCTGCACTTCCACCTTTGCCGTTTCAAGCTGATGCTCCACATTGTTCAGTTTGGTCTTTGCTTCTGCAAGCTCTTTTGGCATAGACTCCAGTGCATGATTGATACGGGCGATATTACCAAGCGGATCAGAACCTATTTCCAGATTATGGGATAACTGTCCTTTGACATTCATCACAAATTTATGGTTAAAGGAATCAAAGGATACAGACATTTTAAAGCCCGCATACTCGCCTATCATTGCCGGGGCATTAACACTCTTTATCTCTTTGCACATTTCCACAAGAGCAGTTCCGGCTTCTTTTTTATCTGTGTAGAGCTTATCCCCGACTTTCATTGTAAACTGCTCTTTATCTGCCGGAAGATTTTCCTTTGCAGTCTGAATATCCGTCTGCATACCACTGATACGTTCCTTTAAAATAGTTATCTGTTGCGGGTAGTGCTTCGTGATGTTGTCCTCCAGCCTGTACTTCTGGCTTGTATGGTTTGCCTTCATCAGCTTCAGCTTCGATACCTGTATATCCAGGTCCATCTTTTCCTTGATGTAGGGATTGCCCGTTGCAAGTGCTTTGACCTCCGCATAGGTAAGTGCCGCTTCATCCACATCCTCACAGCTTCGTACCGGAGATTTGCTTGTCATGATCTGTCCGATAAATTTCTGCTTGTTCTCGATAAGCTGCCAACTGTACGAATCGAAGGTTCCTTCCGTCACATACCGGAAAATCTTTACTTTCGGATTAAGGTTTCCCTGTCTTAAAATACGTCCTTCCTGCTGTTCTATATCAGAAGGACGCCACGGTACATCCAGATGATGTAATGCGATGAGTCTGTCCTGCACGTTGGTTCCGGCTCCCATTTTCTGCGTGGAACCAAGCAAAAAGCGAACCTGTCCGCTTCTTACTTTTCCGAACAGCTCCGCTTTCCTAAGCTCCGTATTTGCATCATGGATAAAGGCAATTTCATTCTCCGGCACTCCCTTTTCCATCAGTTTCTTTTTGATATCTTCATATACATTAAAAGTACCATCTCCCTTCGGCGTTGACAAATCGCAGAAAATAAGCTGCGTGGACTTCTGTTCCTTTGTCTGCTCCCATATTTCAAATGCTTTCTCCACACAAGTAGCAGCCTTTGAATTTTCATCATCAGGAAGCATGTCGTTGATAAGCCTCTGATCCAGTGCTAATTTTCTGCCGTCATTGGTGATTTTCAGCATATTATCCTCATGGGGCTGTACCATTCTGTCACGCACTGCTTCGGCTCGTTCTGCAAGGGAAGCCACCATATCCTTCTGGTATTCACTCGGCTTTAACACCACATTTTCATATTCTGCTTCCGGCACAGGAAGGTTTAGCATATCCGGTGTCTGAATATCTGCACTCTCCTTAAAAAGTGCAATCAATTCCGGCAGGTTGAAGAATTTCGCAAACCTTGTTTTTGCCCGGTATCCTGTTCCCTCCGGTGCAAGCTCTATGGCGGTCTGTGTTTCGCCAAAGGATGATGCCCAACTGTCAAAATGACCAAGTCCCAGCTTCTGCAGCGTACCATACTGAAGGTATCGCATATTGGTATAAAGCTCTGTCATACTGTTGGAAATCGGAGTACCTGTTGCAAAAGTAACGCCTTTTCCACCTGTCAGCTCGTCAAGGTACTGGCACTTTGCAAACATATCCGAGGACTTCTGTGCTTCTGACTGTGCAATACCCGCCACATTCCTCATTTTCGTATAAAGGAACAGATTTTTATAATTATGTGACTCGTCCACAAAGAGCCTGTCCACACCAAGCTGCTCAAAAGTTACCACGTTGTCCTTCCTTGATGTATCGTTTAGTTTCTCAAGCCTTGTCTGCAAAGACTTCCGTGATTTTTCCATCTGCTTAATGGTGTACCGCTCCCCATTGTCGGCTTTTGCCTGCTCTATGGCAAGTTCAATCTCATCAATCTGGCGTTCTATAATGGCAATCTGTCTTTCCTGTGAAAGTGGGATTTTCTCAAACTGCGAATGACCGATAATGACCGCATCATAATCCCCGGTGGCAATTCTGGAACAGAATTTCTTCCGGTTGGCAGGCTCAAAATCTTTCTTTGTAGCTGCAAGTATATTCGCTCCGGGATACAATCGTAAAAAGTCACTTGCCCACTGCTCCGTAAGGTGGTTCGGTACGACAAATAATGATTTCTGGCATAAGCCAAGCCGCTTACTCTCCATAGCCGCCGCTGTCATTTCAAAGGTCTTTCCTGCTCCCACGCAATGGGCAAGCAGTGTATTATCCCCGTAAAGCACATGTGCCACCGCATTTTTCTGGTGTGGCTTCATCTCAATATCTGGTGTCATGCCAGGGAATTTCAGATGTGAACCGTCATATTCCCTCGGTCTGGTGGAATTGAAAAGACGGTTATATTTTTCCACAAGTACCTGCCTGCGTTCCGGATCACGAAATACCCAGTCTTTAAATGCTTCCCTTATGGCTTCCTGTTTCTGGCTCGCTATAGTAGTTTCCTTCTTATTCAGGACTCTCTTTTCCTTGCCGTCCTCCTCTATGGTGTCATACACACGACTGTCCTTCAGATTAAGGGAATCTTCTAAAATCTGGTACGCATTTCTCCGGCTGGTTCCATAGGTCACATTTACAAGGGCATTGCCATAATCCGCATTTTTTCCCTTTACGTTCCATTGTCCGGTGACATCGGAATATTGAATACCCACAATGTTCCGGTCAAACAGATGATGTGGTGTTTCAATAGTATCCCTCATGAAATCCTCGATATATTTCGGATCAATCCATGTGGCACCAATACGCACCTCAATCTCGGAAGCATCCAGTTCTTTCGGCTGCACCTGTGTAAGTGCCTGCACGTTTACGGCATATTCCGGGTGGTTCTCGGCATAAACTTTCGCAATTTCCAGCTTATCACGTACATTTCCACTTAAATACTCATCCGCTGTTTCCCATCTGTCCGTCACAGGATTTTGAAAGATAATGCCTGTCAGCTCCTCCTTGATTTTTCCAAGCATCTTATCATATTTTTCGCTGTCCATATAGTCAGCTTTGTCCATAAGCAGCCCTGCCATATAGTCAAGGTCTATTCCCGCCTTTTCCGATAAAGACACCGCCAGTGCTTCACTTGCCGTATCCACGCTTGTAACGACTTCTGCTTTCTTAATGGTACGCTTCGTGAACATATCCGCCTTGCCCTTGAAATTGCCCTCATCATCCAGCTTTTCCAGAGAACACAGCAGGCAATAACTGCTGTCCTGATTGAAAGCTCTCTTGTTGGTCTGCGAATTGATTAAACCGAATTTCTTGGAAAAAACATCATACAGCGTGTTGAGTTCTGCTTGTTTTTCCTTGATTGCGCTGTCGGAATATTCTTCCAACTGCAAATTGATAAGTTCCTGCGTACAGTTACGGATACCCACCATCCCCTTAATACGCTCCTGCATGGTTTCCGTCATATCCACAGGCTTCATAATGGAATTTTCCCGGTAATATACCTTATTGTCCACAAGCGTGTAGCTGTAATTCTTTACATCCGGGTCTGCCGGAATAGTGGCATCGGCAAGCTCGTCTGCCAGTTCATCCATTTCTACGGCTTCTATCTCCCCATCTATACGGCTTACCGCTTCCTTTAACTGCTCCACAAATGGTCTTGTGGTATCGGGCATACAGGTACTTTCCATACCATATGGTCCGCTGACCATTTCCATTTTTCCTACAATCATCTCAGGATGTTCAACAAAATAACTGTTCATGGCAATGCCGTTCTCATCTTCTGACAAATGCACCCATTCCGGCTCCAAGTCCATCACACGGTCACGTTTCTTTAAAAATAAAATATCGGAAGTAACTTCTGTTCCTGCATTTTCCTTAAATGCCGTATTAGGAAGCCTGACTGCACCGAGAAGCTCTGCCCTCTGTGCAAGATACTTTCTGACCTCCGGGCTTTTCTTATCCATAGTTCCTTTAGAAGTAACAAAAGCAACCACACCACCAGGACGAACCTTATCCAATGTCTTTGCAAAGAAATAATCATGTATCAGGAAATTGTTTTTATCATACTGTTTATCGGCTACCTTGTACTGTCCGAATGGCACGTTGCCGATTGCAACATCAAAGAAATCATTGGGATAATCCGTTTTTTCAAAACCTGTGATTTTAATATCCACTTTCGGATAAAGCTGCTTTGCTATCCTTCCGGTAATCCCATCAAGCTCCACTCCATAAAGTCTGCTTTCCTGCATCTTCTCCGGCAGCATACCGAAGAAATTTCCGATACCCATTGCCGGCTCTAAAACATTTCCTTTTTCAAAGCCCATGTTCTCCAGTGCTTCATAAATACTACGGATAATCATAGGGCTTGTATAGTGGGCATTTAAGGTACTCTCCCTTGCGGAAGCATACTCTGCATCCGATAACAGTTCTTTTAATTCCCGGTATTCTACCGCCCAGGCACTTTTGCTTTCATCAAAGGCATCTGCCAAACCGCCCCAGCCGACATACTGTGATAAAATCTTTTGTTCCTCCGGTGTTGCAAGACGGCTTTCACTTTCTATCTGCTCCAGCATACGGATTGCTTCCACATTCCTTCTGAATTTTTCCTTTGCCCCGCCAATGCCAAGAGCATCATCCGTAATACGGAAATTGACTGCATTTGATCTGTCAATCTGTGGTTCTGACTTTTGGACATCCTGTCCAGATGTGTTCTGCACAACTTCTGCCACCAAAGGCTGCTCCAGACTATCATCACTGCCCTCAAATCGTGCAAAAACTTCTGCTTCATGGCGGTCAATATCCCTCTCTACCATGATGTTCAGATAATCTTCCTCTATCTCTGTCCTGTCCGGCTTATGGTCATATTCTATATGAATATCTCCATTTACCTCTGCATAATAAAACTCACTATCCTCTGTGGAATTGCCAAGCAGATAAGTGTCCTCCCCGGACTTCCATTGATCAACATGTATGCAGTTCTGTCCGTCAATAGTAATAGTGTTTTCTTCTGCCGCTTGTGCTGCAAGTTCCTTCTCATGCTCAATATATCTTCTTGTCTGGTTAATAAATCCATTTAATACAGCAGGATGGGAAGTCACAATCAAATCCCTGTTTTCAATCATGGCATAAGGCTCGATTTCCTTTGCCCATTCCTTGTTATCCGGTGAAAATCTGCCATCATGACTAAAGTGCATAACTGTATTGGCAAGTACATAAGCAACTCTTTCGCTTCCATATTCACGAATAACATCTTCCGCAGTTTCCTTTGGCAGTCGGTATCCGTCAAACTTCTCCGCAATCGCTTTTTCTATTGCTTCTTTGCAGGATACTTTTGTGTCACGTTCTATTTTCTCCTGTGCTTTCTGCATAGCCTTTCTGGCTTCATCTTCTTTATACGCAGCATAGGCTTCTTTCCCTTCTGGAGATAAATACCTATCCTCCTCAATCAGTTTCCGGATACGCCTTTCTACAACATTCCATGATAAAAGTACCTCTGTGTAAGGCTCCATGATACTGCCTTTCTCCAACTTGATACCCTTTGCATCATGATTTTCATTACTTCTGTCAGTTCCAGCAAGTGCCGGGGAACTGCCTCCTGTTCCATATTCGTTTTTAAGAAAAGTAACTGCCTCCTTGCTGTCATGCCCCTCCTTAAAATAATCATAGATTCGGAAAGAGCCATGTGCAAACCCGCTTCCCCTTCCAAGCCTGTGGTCTATCTCATCCTGTGTAATAAAATCCTCTTTCTTAATCTCCACATTATCAGCAGTAGGAAAGGTTAGCTTTTCCAAAAGCAGATTATCAAGTTCTGCTCTAAGCTCCTCCTTTGATATTATGGAACGAAAACGAAGTTCCTTCTCTCCGATTTCAATCTGCTGTAATGCTTTGTCCATATCAGATGCAACAAGTTCCACTCCTTCCGGCGTTGATAATAATTCCACCAGTCTTGAATGAGCATCCGGATAATTACTAAGTTTCAGCTCCAGCTCCTCCGGCATTTCTCCAATCCCATCACGGAAAAAGAAAAAAATATGATTTGCAAGACGAACATGTTCGCTTTCATCCACGAGATAGGCTTCATTTGCTCCCATGTAAGTGCCATTTTCCACCTGTAAACGTATTTCCTTTTCTACTTCCTGCCAACTCATGATAGCTACAGGATATTCCAACGCAGATGTCCCATGTCCGATGCTCATTCCCTGCTCATCAAACCATACCGATACCTGTTTTCCATCAAATTCAAAACCCTTTCCGGTAGTACCGTATTCCTTTTGAAGAAAAACCGCCATTTCTTCCGGCGTCTTTCCCTGCTGATACTTGGCATAGATACGTTTTCTGCTGTTTTCCTTTCCTCCACCGCTTCTGAGGATTGTGTCAATTTGCTCCTGCGGTATTTGAGTAGAGAGTGGTACTATACTTGTTTCCTCTGCCTGTTTCATGGCAATATTTCCTACCTGCTCCGAAAACATGGAAAAAAGGTCGAGCTGTTTATACATTCCATCCGTATCAATCTGCTCTGCCACTTCTCCCGGAAGAAGATACACCCCGTCCTCTATATAAGAATTAACAAGAAATCTGGCATCTTTCCATGAGATTCTCGTTTCCGCTTCACGGGTGAGATAACTCCCTTTCCACATGGTAAGTCCATCTTCATCGGCACGATACCCTGCCCTTGTTTGTCCTATATACAGCTCTGTAAACTCCTCCATGCGGAAAGAATTTTTCAGATAGTCCGTCTGGAGTCTTGCATCCTGCTCCATCTGGAAATAGCCTGCTATCTCCGGTCTTTTATGAACGAAGTGTTTATCAAAGCACAAGATACCTTTTTTAAGGTCAGTAAAATCTTCCTCTTGTGCATTATCCAAAAAAGAACCGGATAATGAATTACTTCCACTATCCGGCTCCGATTGTTCCTCATTCTGTTCTATTCTGCTGTCTAAATGTAAATCAGCTCCTTCAGCACGATTTCCTCCGCTGACTGTCTGATGTTGTTCATCTTCGCTACCCAGCTCATCTGATCGGCTGCTTTCATTTCCTCGTTCACTCCCTCTTTCTGCGCCATCTGTCCGGTCAGCATTTCCATTCTCTGCTCTGCCTGCTCCTGTGTCTCCAGACAATGCTCTTTCAGAGTTCCTTTCAGAATCATTCCCTGATAAATTCCTTTCCTGTGTTCCTTCAGAAAGTTCTTCCTCATCAGACCGTACTTCGTAAGTGTCCCCTGCGGCTCCTCGTTCGGCATCAGGTTCGGTATCAGATAATCCCCGTTCTTCTCGTATGTCAGTTTCATATGCTGTTTCCTCCGTTTCCATTTTATTTGCTTCATTTTCGCTTTCACGCTTTAACGCATTATAGCGTGGCTCAGACTCATTTGCAAGCTCTTTTTTGGCATTTTTCTCAAGGCTTTCATACTGTTCCCCATTTACCTTGTTTTTTGCCTTATTTCGGGCAATTTGTCGATCATAGGCTGCAATGGTTCTTCCAATTTCCATCAGCACTGGTTTACACATTTCCGTAGTGGCGGTTCCGAGAACAGAAAGTGTATCCATTGTGCTGAAATCACTGATATAGCTGAAATCAAGTTCATCCTTCCATATCTCCATATCCGCACCACAGCGGGATAAAAGCGTGTATGCGATACTTGCGGATAATGTCTCCCGAAGTCTGATTCCAACATTAAATTCGTCTAATTCATCAAGAAAGCTCCCTTCCTTTGCATAGGAAATTTCCGGAAGAAGCTCCTCATAATAATCTCCGGCAATCCTGGCAGCCAGTTCTATTATCCTGTTTTCAAATGGCAGTGTGCTGTCCGTTTTCCCATAAGTTTTTTCAAGCTGTTCCATAACAGCATTTTTATGTTCCTCCTGAAGCTCCCACAGATAAGGGTCACGCCCAATTCTTCTTGCTTTATGAACATCTGATACATCAAAGACATATTTTAATCTGGGACGTTCACTCTCCGTATCAATGAGTGCAATACCCTTTGCTCCACGGTTGACCCAGCAATTCATTTTCTCATTCCATGTTTCAAGAGAAGCACAGGCAGACGCATCCGGTCTTTGAGCATAGATTAACATCTGCTCATTAAAAGGATATTTGTATAACCTTGCAGCCGTGGTCAGATATCTTGTCCATGCCTGTTCATTTTTTGCAATCTCTCTGGCGGTTTCCTCCGCCATTATGGAGATCATCTGGTATTTTGTTATCATCGACTTTCCTCCTAAAATAACGGTGAGAAACCCACCGCCTTATGCGTCCTACTCTGCCTTTGTCCCAAAGGAAAAAGTTGCATTTTCCCTTGTTTTCGTTACCGTAAATTTTGCTTTTACATCTGCCACCCGTAACTCCAGCGTAGAGAACATGGCTTCCACCTGCTCCGGTGTGTATTCATAAGCTGATTTGTTGGCAAGATGCTCCAGTCTGCCAATCGCATCCATCGCCTTATTCATGCGGTACTCTCCAAGACGGATAAATTTCTCCGCTTTCGTTTCCTCCTGCTTACTGGTCACTTCTGTGTTGTCTGTTACATTTTCTACTGCTTCATTCATGTAGATTTCCTCCTGTTTTCTTTTATTTGCGTAAAAAAATAGAGCATATAGATTTCTATTCTATACGCTCTAACGCTGTTTACTATAAAATTATTAGTGATGTGAAAAAGGTAAATAAATTTATGGAAATGACCATAAATCTGAAGTTTTCACACTTTTTGTGGAACATAAATTGCATATCTCCAATACCAATATTTCTGTCCACTACTTCCTCAATACCCTATAATTAAATAACCTTTAATAATTTAATCAATCCGACATCTGTTCCATCTGTTTCTAAATATTTATTTACAACTGTTCTACTAATTCCTTTCCCATCAAATACCCTATAAAATGAATCTAACACTTTCTGGTTATCTATCCCTTTTATTACTTCTGGTTCTTTGCGTAATTCCTCTGTTCTTCTATACTTATGAATTTTAGCTTTCACTAAAGAAATACCAAATGCTTTCGCACAACATGCTCGATGATTACCATTTTCTATAATATATATTCCGTCATACTCCCCAACAGTTAAACAATCCGAATCATTGCCTTTAGTAGGACCAATAAATCGTCCTTCTTTCATCAACTCTATAGTTTTCATGCAATTATTGCACATCTTACATATATTTCTAACTTCTTCTGAATTAGCCGTAAGGCAATGCATTTCATACTCATCAAAAAATATATAATGATTTTCATATGTACATGTTGTAAATATACCCTCCTCCCTAAATACACCTTTCAAACTACATCTCGTTCCCTCACCGCCTGTTCGACAGGGAAAAAGTATCCTTTCAGTCGGTATTTCTAAGTATTCTGGCTCTTCTTTAACATATTCATATTCATACTGAAATTTTGCTTCATCTTTTCCTTGAAATTTTTTCTCATTTCCATATACTTTCTCTTGGTCGATAAAAAAAGAATAACTGTCTCTAATATTTTTGAATTGAATTGTAATAATCCTTTTTCCGAATTTTTCATTTAAAATCTTTGGAAGTAATTTTATTAACTGCGACTCTCCATTATATAAACATAAAACAGCTACTATGTTTTTTAACAAAACAGAACGCTTTAATTCAAACTTATAAAAAATACCAGGCAAAAATTCAACTTCTTTTCCCATGACATCTTCATGTGAATAAAAGCACTCAAAATCATTTTTTGTATATTCTGCATTTTGAAAATGCAATGTATAATCTCTTTTATTTGTTATAAATTCAAACACATTTTTCATACACTTATCCCCATTTCATCATACAGCAATTTAACTGTAAAGCTGCTCTTCTTGCATGTATAAATCTACTTCCCAATAATTCAAGTTATTGTAACTATATATTTCCGCAACATAACTTTACATTGCTATATCTATATAATTTAAATTTCACGCATAGGTGCATAGCACCTATGCAAAGAAATTATACCACTTTCACATCTGTCCCTCTACCAGATTTTATTTCTTCCTCTGTGGAAACTCCATCTTAACCTTATACTGTGAGCCTTTGATTTCCTTCCCGTCTTTCATATAGGAATAATCTTCAATCCCCTCCGGGATAAGATACGCATCATAGCTGCCTTTCTTCCCTTTCAGTCCTTTTACAAGAGTCTTTTTTCCCTCCAGCATACTTTTTATCTGACTATCGGAAAGTACGGCTCCCATTGCCCTTCCAACATTCATGCCGCATTTATTCTTACAGTAAGCTCCAAATTTTCCCTTTACCACTTCGCCACCACATTTCGGGCATTTGCCAAGTGCTTCCTGTGTCCCAGCTCCAAACATGGACTTCTGCTCCTCGCTGATGCTGTGGTAGGTCTGCACCAGATCACGCACCATGTTCTCAATACCATCCATAAATTCCTGCATGGAATATTCGCCCTTTGACACAAGGGTAAGAGCATTTTCCCAATCGGCAGTAAGTTTCGGGGACTTTACCACATCTGGAAGCACCGTAATCAGCTTCATGCCGTCCTTCGTCGGTATCATCTGCTTTTTCTCACGCTTCACGAAACCGTCTTTGACCAACTTCTCAATAATGTCTGCCCTGGTGGCAGGTGTGCCAAGACCTTTGCGCTCCACATCATCCCCCATATCCTCTGCTCCGGCCCGTTCCATTGCAGAGAGCAGAGAATCTTCTGAAAGCTTTTGTCAAGGGGGTGCGTGGATATTTTTCATATTACTTACGCAGATTCTCTCTCTGCTTCTGCCTGAATAATGCGTTTCAACCTGTCCTCCGCAGTCAAACCGCTACTATGGTCAAAAAACACTTTGACTTTATAATTTGTTTTGC